>Ga0209119_1002316_pt1 | contig 17622 bp, 19 predicted proteins | sample COG_03_FD_184747 | JGI IMG/M metagenome (GOLD analysis project Ga0209119, IMG submission 184747) | Pelagic Microbial community sample from North Sea - COGITO 998_met_03 (SPAdes) (version 2) | ecosystem: Environmental > Aquatic > Marine > Neritic zone/Coastal water | place: Helgoland, sampling... | reverse complement strand
AGTAGTATCCTATAATTCCACCATTTATAAATCCTAGAATTACTTGAATGACACCTGCTATAACTACTGCCAGTAGGAACATTTGAAATGCTTCTACGAATACATCTTGTGTTGCAGTCTCATCAATGCTTAGTTTCATCTGGTCTATCGCATCGAAAATAATCACTGCAAGACCTGCTGCCGGGCCGCTCACGCCAAGTGATGAGCCGCTAAGGGCACCTACGACTATGCCGCCTATAATGCCAGCTATGAGTCCTGAAAATGCAGGTACCCCACTTACTGCTGCTATACCAAGACAGAGAGGTACGGCGACTAAGAATACGACCAATCCGGCCGGTAAATCATTTTTTAACTTCGAAAAAAATTGTTGCATTAATTTATTGAATTTTTTGAATGTAATGTTAGAGTGAAAAGAACTGAGGGTCTAAAATTACACGAAATCAGGTGGAGGAGTGGTTACCTTATTATAACGCTGGTGCATACTGAAAACGGAGTGACGAAGACCATATATATCTAACAAGACTGATTCCATAAAGTTCTCTGATAAGTAAACATCATCAAGAGATTTTTTAGTGTCTTCTTCGCTATCGGTATCGTTTTCTGCAAGTATAACGGTCTCAGCATCTGTGCCCACAGTGAGCAATGGCTGTATACTGTTCACTAGTAGTAGTGTCAGTATGCCGTATATACAAATGAGAAATGTCTTAGTCATTAATGTAAGGCAAATTTACATGGATTTACAGAGAATAAATAATTGGAAGCAGGGTTTTGGATTAGCGAACAAGGTACAGGTACCTCCACCTTGTTTGTGGGTAGTATATTGCTATAGTTGGTCTATTCCTAGGCCTTCTCGTACTAGCTCTATTTCATCCTCTGATGCATCTAATACGGTAGTTCCTACGTTTTGTCCAGCTTCTCCATCTATTATGTAGTCTACTTTGTTTTGCCACACTTCAAAGATTTCTTCTGGCTCAGTAAGGTATTCTTGTATTTCGTCTTCTGAGTGTATAGAGGAGCAAACCAATGGATTGCCTAGTTCGGCTATTAGAGCTTGGCAAATAGCATTGTCCGGCACACGAATACCTATGGTCTTCTTATTTTGCCTAAATATTTTAGGCACATTATTATTGGCCTTTAGAATAAAAGTAAATGGTCCAGGAAGAACTCGGTTCATTACTTTGTATGTGGGGTTAGAGATGGGAGAGGTGTACTCGCTTAGATTACTAAGGTCTTTGCACAAAATAGATAGGTTGGCTTTATTAGGCTTTTTATCTAGCAATTTACATATTTTCTCCATCACACCTCTGTGGTGTAGGTCACCTACTATGGCGTAGATAGAATCTGTAGGAATAATAGCAAGTCCTCCTTTGCGAAGAACTTGCACTATTTCTAGTATTGTTTTTGAGTTGATGTTATGAGGCCGTATTTCTATGAATTCGCTCATAACATTTAGGCTATGCTAATACTGCTTTTACCTTATCAGCAGCTTCTTGCAATACTATAGCTGACTCCACTTTAAGTCCACTCTCGTCTATTATTTTCTTAGCTTCTTCAGCGTTAGTACCTTGTAGTCTTACTATTATAGGTACGTGTATTTCGCCTATAGATTTATACGCATCTACTACACCATTTGCTACTCTATCGCATCTTACTATACCTCCAAATATATTTATAAGGATAGCTTTTACGCTTGGATCTTTTAGTATGATTCGGAAACCCGCTTCTACTGTCGTAGCATTTGCACTTCCTCCTACGTCTAGAAAGTTAGCAGGTTCACCACCGCTTAGTTTGATAATGTCCATAGTCGCCATAGCTAGACCAGCACCGTTTACCATACAACCAACGTTTCCGTCTAGTTTTATAAAGTTAAGGCCATGCTTCTTAGCTTCTACCTCTGTAGGATCTTCTTCACTTTCGTCTCTTAACGCAGCAAAATCCTTGTGACGATAAAGTGCATTGTCATCCAATGTTACTTTACTATCTACAGCGATTATTTTATCATCTGATGTTTTTAGTACTGGATTGATTTCGAACATAGCAGAATCTGTACCTACATACGCATTGTATAATGAGGTTACAAACTTCACCATTCCTTTAAGAGCTACACCGGTTAGTCCTAGGTTGAACGCTATTTTACGAGCTTGGAAACCTTGTAGTCCTAGTGCAGGGTCTATGAATTCTTTATGTATCAATTCTGGTGTGTCGTGAGCTACTTGCTCTATATCCATACCACCTTCAGTAGTGTATATGATCACATTTTGGCCTGTATCTCTATCTAGTAATACACTCATGTAGTATTCCTCTGGCTCGTTGGCACCTGGGTAGTATACATCTTGTGCTAGTAGTACTTTACTTACAAATTTTCCTTCTTTGCTTGTTTGTGGTGTTACTAGGGTCATTCCTAGTATATCGTTTACTACTTGTTGTAGTTCTTCGTCGTTTTTGGCGAGTTTTACTCCTCCACCTTTACCACGTCCACCTGCGTGTACTTGTGCTTTTACTACCATCCAGTCAGTGCCAGTTTGCTCACGCAGTTTGGCTCCAGCAGCTAGTGCATCTTCCTTTTTATCTATAACGATTCCTTCTTGTATCGCTACACCGTAGGTTTTAAGTATTTCTTTTGCTTGATACTCGTGTATGTTCATAATAAGGCTGCAAAAATAGAAGACCTGAGGTGTTAGCAAACATAAAAGAGTAAAAAGTGGATATGTGCTGGCCTGGGCACATATTTCTTTATCTATCTCTAGTGATTATGGCCACTGTGATCTTCCTCTTCTGGAGACTCTGTAGGTTCTATAGCTGGAGTATTTTCGTTAGGTATCACAAATACCTCAAATACTAGGCTTACCGCTCCTGCATTGGTTTCTAGATTGATTCCTTTAGCATTATGACCTGCTCTCAGGTTTGTATCGAAAACTGCATTTATCGAATCTGTCTGTCCTGGTGCTACAGGTTTTTTAGAGTAATCTACTACTGTGCATCCGCACGTAGTTTTTACTTTAGTGATATGTAATTCGGTATCTCCTGTATTAGTAAAAGTGTATACGACCGCAAGTTGAGTGCCTTCTGGGATACTATCAAACTGTAACCCTTTCTTTTCAAAGGTAATTTCTGCACCTTTTTGTGCCATACAAACGGAGCTTATGGTAAGTGTTAAAAGTAAAAATATATTCTTCATTGTTGTATAAAAGTAGACCAATATCGTGCCAAGAAGGTTGCTTATTTACTTCTAAGATTATTTTTACGTTCTAGGTATATGATATTACCATTTTGACTTTTTAAAATTATTTTGGAGAGCACATCTACATACAATATGCTGAAATCATAAGTAATCCCATTGTTTGTAAAGACGAGATGTTCCAGTTTTTCATTGTACTCTATGGGTACAGTAGTAGTACCGTTAGAAGTAATAATTGTTAGATCTTTGTTTCCGAAATTAAAAGTAATTGTGCTTATGCTAATTGCGTTTTCTCCTTTTTCTTCGTATGGACAAAGACCGCAAGCTTCTAATTTATTAGTATCTACCTTTTCTATCACACAGGTTGCTTCCCAATCACCTAAAATATTGCTCGATAAAGTTTGTGCCTTTGCTGCAAAGGAAAGAAATAGGACTAAAATTATGGATAGTTTCATACTGTTTTGTCTACTGTTGCCTTAAACGAATATACGTAATTTGAAGGTTTTTTTAAGTTATACTGGATCTACATCCACTACTATGCGTGCTTGGCTGAAGTCTTTGTGTTTATCTAACTGAGCTACTGCAGCTGCAAGCTTATTTTTTTGCTCTCTTATTTGACCACCCTTGTTTTCTACCTTTAATACAAAGTTGAGAATGTACCAATTTCTTATTTTACTTACATAGGGCTTTTCGGGACCTAGCAAGCTGTCACCAAAGAAAGAGAGGAGATGGTTTTTAGTTTGTTGCCCGATTTTATATAGATGTAAGGCATCTTTATGTTTAAGGGTTACTTTTATTAATCTAAAAAACGGAGGGTAGTCGTATTCGCTTCTTTCGGCTATCTCTGCTTCGTACATTCCTTGGTAGTCGTTTTCTACTATTTGTTTTATGACAAAATGATCGGGTTTAGATGTTTGTATGTATACTTTACCTTGTTCTTTTCGCCTGCCTGCTCTACCGGCTACTTGTGTTATCAATTGAAATGCACGCTCATTTGCCCTAAAATCAGGGAAGTTGATTAAGTGATCTGCATTCAGAATACCCACTGTGGTCACATTCTCAAAGTCCAATCCCTTGGCTACCATCTGTGTGCCAATAAGTACATCTACTTTTCCTGCTGCAAATTCCTGAATTAGTTTGGTATGTGAATTTTTGAGACGAGTGGTATTATAGTCCATTCGTTTAATTTTAAGATCTGGTAGGTATAGGCTTAGTTCGTCTTCTATACGCTCGGTTCCATAGCCTATTAGTTCTATTCCTTTGTTATTACACGTAGCACATTGGCTTACTACAGGCTGGGTAAAACCACAGTAATGGCAACGCAGGTTATCCTGGTATTTATAGTACGTAAGGGAGATATCACAGTTTTGGCATTTAGGTGTCCACGCACATACATTGCACTCTAGCACAGGTACATATCCTTTTTTATTTTGAAAAAGAATAACCTGTTTTCCTTTTTGTTTGGCATCAGAAATGGCGTCTAGCAGGGTGTCGCTAAAAATGCCTCGAATCCTTTTTTGCTTCTTTTGAGCCTGCATATCTACCACTTCTATTTGTGGCATGATAGCATTATCATATCGCTTAGTAAGTAGCACCATAGCGTACTTGTCTTGTGTAGCATTGTAGTATGATTCTATGGCAGGCGTGGCACTGCCTAGCACTATATTAGCACCTCTTTTATGGGCTAGATATAATGCAGTGTCTCGTGCATGAAATCTAGGAGCAGGCTCATGCTGCTTAAAACTACTCTCGTGCTCTTCGTCTACTATTATAAGTCCTAGCTTAGTAAACGGCTGAAAAATAGCACTACGCGTTCCTATGATTAGTAATGGTTTTCCGCTCTGTATAGCTTGGTATACTTCTACACGTTCGTTATTGCTAAATTTAGAATGTGATACGACTAGTTGCTCGCCAAAATACTGTTGCAGTCGCTCTATAAGCTGACTGGTAAGTGCTATCTCTGGAAGTAGATAGAGTACTTGCTCACCTACATCTAGTCTTTCTTGTATTAAATGGCTGTATACGTGAGTTTTGCCACTACTCGTTACCCCAAATAGTAGGGCAGGTTTTTGCTCAGCAAAGGAAGCTTTTATCTGTTTGTATGCCTCTTTTTGCTCTGGCTGTAGCGGCTCTAGTGGGAGCTGAGAAGTGGTGAAGTCTATTCTAGATTTGGCTCTATTTTCTTGTATAAAAATGTCTTTGTCTATTAGAGCATTTATAGCAGCATTAGTCAAGTCATGTTTTACTAGTTCAGTCTTTTCCGCTTCTCCCGTGATACTGTACTTCGCTATGAAAGTCATAAGAGCTTGTAACTGCTTTTTTGCTCTGGTTTCTAGCTCATCAAAAAGTAGATTAAGTTTCTTGTCGGTTTGTACTTCCTTGTTTATAGTGATGTAGTTCACCATTTTAGGTTTGTACACTTCATTTACATCTTCTCGCATAAGTATGGCACCTTTCAGGTACAGCGATTTTACATACTTGTGTATTTGCGGTATTTTTAAAATGCTGGCTGCTTGGCCTATGCTGAGTTCTTTGTTCGCTTTTAGGTTTTCTATTATTAAAAATTCTTTGGGGTCTAGTATTACTCCGCTTTGATCAAAATCAGGATGAAGCATGAGCTTAGACTCTCCTTCTAGTTTTAGGCCTGCAGGCATAGCAGCATTGTATACCAGTCCTAGTGATGTCATGTAATAAGTTGCTATCCATCGCCAGAAGGCAAGTTGATCTTCGCTTACTATAGGCTCATTGTCTACTATGTCTATTATGTATTTAGCCTGATATGCAGCAGGTGGCTTTTCGCCTATGGCATAGATTATACCCGCTTGTACTTTGTTTTTGCCAAAGGGGACACTTACTCGCTTGCCTACTATCACCTCTTCATTCAGTTCGAAAGGGATGCGGTACGTGAATGTGGTTGCGAGATTCAGAGGTAGTAAAACCTCAATGAACAATGTCTGTCTAGTGTCTAAAGTGTCCAATTAGTGTAATTTAAAGCCTAATGTTGGTCAAAGCTAATTTAAAACTCAGTAAGAGACACTACATTTGCACAACAAGAATACAGAAGGATAGGTGAAGCGATTATTATTTAGAGGATTATTACTTAGTCTACTTGCTATAGCAGGAGGATGTCAAGAGGAGCCTATATTGGAAATTACAGAGACAGATGAAACTTCACAGATCTCCTTAAATGTAGTATCAGAAATTTTATCCACTTTTGATATTATTCAAGATTGGTCTACTGGAGATTTACTGTATTTCAAAAAAGATGAGTCTTTAATGCCAAGCGATGTAGTGGTTTCGTATTTAGATACTTCCTTTATCGATGGTGATGGAATTAAATTGGGATTTGATTTCGGCTTTTTAGGTCAATCACCTTACGGTTTGCTTTGCAAAGATGGCAAATACCGAGCAGGGTATTTTACCGTTTCGCTCAATAGGCCTCCTCAAGATATAGATGCTAAATTAGTAATAGAGTTTCCAGAAGATAATCCGTTTTACTCAGGTGATGGCGAGTCTATGACGGAGATAAGCGGTGCTATGGTAATTAAGCGAATAAGTGACGATGAGCTTAAACTGACTACCACACAACTTTCCGTTATAGAAAACAAGGAAGCAAAACGGGTAGATGCTACTATCGCTATACGAGAATTAGCAGATAACGGTTATGGTATAGTAAATGATCAACTTAGCTTCGATGGTACATTGAGTGTTACAGATAATCAATTGACTATCTCACTGGCCACTACCTTGCCCTTGCGTAAAAACTACACCTTAGAATGTGCCAAAAATATAGTGGAAGGAAAGCTAAATGTGAATATATCAAATTCTATTTCGGCTATGGACATTGATTTTGACCCGGATAATGATGCCGCTTGCGATAATAAAGTATCCCTTCGCATCAACGGTAAAACGGTGATTTACCGCTACTGATCCATCTTAGGATAGTAGAAATACTCTAGTTCGGTAGTAGACTCCATAATATTTTTAAAAGTATCGGTATCAAATTGGATACATCCTACACCAGCTGTCGGTACATTATCTATTTGTACACCTGCTAGGCTGTAAAATACATCTGTGATCCCCGGATTATGAGCTAAGATTAATACCGTATCTATAAGTGGGTCTATATCTTCTATAATCTTTATAATTTGCTGTGCACTAGCCAGATATAGGTCATGGGTAAATCGTGTAGGTGCAGCTGGTAATATCTCAGATAAGATCTGCCAAGTCTCCCGTGTACGTTCGGCATCAGAAACTAAAATAAGCTCAGGGAGTATTCCGTAGTCTTTTATTTTTTGGACTATTTGAGGTGTATCTTTTCTCCCTCTATCATTTAGAGTTCGTTGGTGGTCCGTTTGGCCAGCATTAGACCAGTCAGACTTTGCGTGCCTCATAAGGATTACTCTTTTCATTTACGTGGCAGTGTATAGGCAAATATCAACCATCCTGTGATATAACTCAATCCGCCGATAGGTGCGAGCCTGGCAAATACATTTACTTCTATTCCAATCACATCTTTGAGTGCGTGCAATATCAAACTAGCAGAGAACAAAAGCATACCCAGGTAAAAAAAACGACTAGGGTAGGGATTATAACTCTCTTTCATATAATAGATAATCTGAACTATGAATAACCCTATAGCGTGAATAATTAAGTAACGAAGTCCAGTTTCATAAGTGGCTTTTTGGTCTGGTGAGAGTATATTTTCTAATCCATGAGCACCAAATGCACCTAATATGACATACAGAGCACATAACACAGCTGCTACCTTCATATGGGTAGTGATTTTACGACTTTTCATTCTATTTTTGTTCAAAATTAAGCAAATATGAAAAAATCACTCCTGTTTATAGTCTTAGTTTTGTTTTTAGGTTCATGTATTAAAGATATTACAGATACCATAGAAAAAGGTCAAAAGCTTAGTGGAATACAATGGAACCCTACTATAGCTGTACCTTTAGTTTATTCTAGATTAGGCCTACAAGATGTACTAAATGAAGTGCAAGATTTAGAATATATACGTGTAGAGGCTGATGGTAGTCTCACCCTAGTGTATGCAGATGAGTATGAATCTGAAATAGCAGAAAATCTACTAGCTCTTATTGATCAGTCGTATGGAGAAACCTTTACTTTAGATGCCTTGCAACTCAATACACTCAATACCTCTGGTACACTTGTGCTTACTTATAATAGAACATTAGGGTATTCATATGGGGCCAATGAGACAGATAAAATTTGGTATAAAGGAGGGACCTTGCCACTCAATATAAGCACCACACTAGAGCACGATGTAGCTTTTAAAATAACGATACCAGAGGCTAAGAATAATGGAACTTCTCTAAGTGAAACAGTTTCTGCCATATACACCACGGCTCCTAATACTGGTAGCTCTACTATTCCTCTCCAAGACCTGGAAATAGATTTTACTAAGACCCCTCAGACCTATTCAGAAATGGATGTAGAGTTAGAAATAACGATTACTAAGAAAGGAAGCAATAGTCTCAAGCCTACAGAGACAGTAACTTTTGATATGCAGCTTCTTAGTCAGAAGTTCAGTAAGATGACCGGCCTATTCGATGTATTAGATTTTTCTACTCCAGGAGATAGCTTCGATATTGGTTTTTTTGAAAATAGCCAGTCAGGTACATTTACGATAGCTGATCCGCGTATTAAATTTATACTAAAAAACAGTATTGGAATTCCCCTAGCGGCATCAATTACTCGTTTTGAAGGGACTAATACAAACAATAATAAGGTGAGTCTTAGTGGGCTGCCAGATCCATTGCCTATCCCTATTGTTCCTAATTCAGAAATGGGGACTACCCAAGTAGATTCGTTTGAACTGAATAAAAATACAAGTAATCTAGCTGACTATATCAATAATAGACCCGCTAGTAATTACTATAAAATAGATGTAAAAACTACCAATACGGGGAGTGATAGACATTTTTTACTAGATTCTTCTAAAGTCTCTGCCCGTCTGGAAATAGAGATACCACTAGAGGGTACAGCCAAAGATTTTGTTTTGGAATCTTCTCAGCCCTTTAGTCTAGAACTAGAGAATCCTGATCAGGTAAAAGAGATACTTGTTCGTTTATATACTGAAAATGGGTTTCCTGCAGATATTGCTACACAACTATATTTTGAAGATAGTGCAAGTAATACGGTGCTAGATTCATTGATTATGGGCGATATACTTATTCTTCCATCTGCCAATGTAGACGGAAACGGCAAGGTGAATATGATAAATCCTAAAACTACTGATATAGTGATGGGCACAACCAATGTATTGCGGATTACGGCTGCTAATAGAATTAGAATCAAAGCCTATTTCAATACACTAAAAGAAAGTGGAGGCAACCAACCCGATGTCAAGTTCTATGACTCCTATGATTTTTTACTTCAAATGGGAGTGCAAGCAGAAGTACTAATAGGTCAAGATTTATAGACTATGAGAAAATTATTTATAATAGTAGGATTTAGTGCTCTAGGTTATACGAGTATGGCACAGAGTAATATGACGCTATATAATATGGAACCTATTCCGCAGCGACTTAGCGTGAATCCTGCATTAGCACCAGATTGCAAATGGTATTTAGGTATGCCGGGGATCTCGTCTACAGATTTTAGCTTTGAGAGTAATGCTCTAGATTTCAAAAGTTTAAATAATGCTTTTATTCCTAAAGCGGGTACAGATTCGTTTGTCTTAGATATCACAAAGTTGAGTAGTATCTTAGATAAAGAGACCTACGTTAGTTTAGGTATTAACCAAGAATGGATCAATTTCGGTTTTAGAATAAATAAGAGCATGTTCACCTTTGGGGTTACCGAAAAGGTGAAAACCAGAATCGGCATCCCCAATGATCTTTTTAAAATTGCTTTCGAAGGCAATGGAGGAAGTAATTTGGGCTATAATTTTAATTTTAATATTGCTTTAGATGTTCTACATACACGAGAATATGCTTTAGGCTATAACAGAAGTATGCTCGATGATAAGCTTAAGATAGGCGGTAGATTAAAGTATGTGCAAGGTTTTAATGTGATAGATACCAAGAAAAATGACATCGTTTTCAGAACAGACCCTAATTCATTTGCTTATAAAGTAACAGCAGATATAGAGGTGAATAGCTCTTCTCCAGTGTTTGCAGATAGTGCCGCACGTAGCGATGTAGTCAAATTGATAACTACTCCAGGAGGGGAAGGTTTTGGGATAGATCTAGGAGCTAGTTATGACCTTACAGATAGAATAGTGCTAACCGCTAGTGTGGTAGATGTAGGCCGAATAAAATGGACTAATAATGTACGCAACATCAAATCTAAAAATCCTGGGGCTTCTTTTGAATATAGAGGAATAGATATACAGGAGTATACTGGTGACTCTACTTCTGGCGGAAGAGGTTTCGAAGCTTTGGCTGACACCTTGCTAGATGTTTTTGCTCTGGATACCTCTCACTCCAGTTTTTCTACTGGACTACTCGGAGAGTTTTATGTAGGAGGTAATTTTAAATTGAATGATAGACATAATTTAGGTTTATTGCTTAATGGCAGTTTCTATAATAAAAAGTTCTATCCATCTATGACGCTATCTATGAATTCTGAATTAGGTAGAATATTAGCTGTAAGTGCTAGCTATACTATGATGCGTGGTAGCTTTACTAACTTTGGTTTAGGGTTAGGATTCAACTTCGGACCAGAGCAATTTTACTTAGTAAGTGACAATCTAATTGGCTTAGCCACAGGAAATGTAAACACCTTTTCTGCTCGTTTTGGGTGGAACCATACTGTAGGTAGAAAGAAAAATGGATAGACGCTTTCTACCAAAAGATAAGCAATAAAAAAATAGTAAATATGAATATTAAACTTTGGTGCATAGCGAGTGTACTTTTTATAGTAGGTGGATGTAATAAGGAGTCTACAGTAGATGAAGATAAGGCCATTCAAGATTATCTATCGGCTAATGACCTTACCGCAGAGAAAACAGCTGAAGGCTTATACTACATTATTACCAAAGAAGGAACGGGTGGTAGAGCCAATATTACTAGTACAGTTACGGTACATTACAGAGGATATTTACTTGACGGAAGTGTTTTTGACTCATCATACGATAGAGCAGAGAAAAGTACTTTTCCACTGGCCAATGTGATACAAGGGTGGCAGCTTGGTATTCCTAAACTAAAAGAAGGAGGTTCTGGTAAATTGCTGATCCCGTCTAAACTGGCCTATGGCGAGCGTGGACAGCCCAACAGTATTATAGGAGCAAATGAGCCTCTAGTTTTCGATATAGAACTCTTTATAGTAGAATGATGCAAGAGGTTTCTGACACCCAGTTGCTGTGGTATCTAGCTGCCGCATCTCTAGTGCTCGGAGGCCTTATCTATGGCGTATACAAGTGGGTCATTTATTTGCTCAATGCTAGAAAATGATATTCCTTAATTTTGGAGGTAATAACTTAGATTCTCTCCTAAAGACGAGCTTTTTTGCATCTCAGTAGCTTGTGTATTTAGATATGGAATCTACCGACAGCGTAAGAACAGAAATTAGTCTTCCTGTATCTTAGCTAGCACATCCGCAAAACTAGCTTTTACCATAGTATAGTTTCCTTGGTTTCTAAACCACGTAAGCTGTCTTTTGGCATAGTTGCGAGTATGTTGCTTTATTTTCTCTACAGTGTGCTCGTAGGTCCATTCACCATCAAAATAGCTAAACATTTCCTTGTAGCCCACAGTATGTAGAGCATTTAAGTCTTTATAATCGTGTACAGTTCTAGCTTCGTCTTCTAGTCCCATGGCGAGCATAGTATCTACTCGCTTATTTATGCGGCTATATAGCTCATCTCTGTCTCTGTCTAGGTATAGATAAGTGGTCTCGTATTCAGGCACTTGTACGGCTTCAGTCGGATTACTTTCACCTTGCTTTATTTCTATAGCACGCATTAAACGAACCGGATTATCAAAATCAAGCTCTGTATCTACTAGGTCAATAGATTTAGCGACACTCTGTAGTGCGGCTAGTCCCTCTGTTTCTAAAATATAGTTGAGTTGCTCGCGAAGTTTTTCGTTTTTAGTAGGCAGTAGATCCAAGCCTTCCGTAGCTGCTTTTATGTATAGGCCTGTTCCTCCAGTCATTATGACTACGTCATGCTGGGTAAAAAGCTTTTGCAAGAGTTCATTTACATCTCTAGCATACTTTCCTGCATTGTACTCTTCGTGTATAGAGTGAGATGCTATGAAATGATGCTTGGCTGCCTTTAGCTCTTTGTCAGAGGGTCTGGCTACACCTATCTTTAATTCTTTGTATAGTTGTCTACTATCACAAGATATGATTTCAGTTTCGAAATATTGAGCTAATCGTATGGTTAGCTCAGTTTTACCTACGGCTGTAGGTCCTGCTATTACTATGAGTCTTTTATTCTGTTGGTTTGCCGTCATTTATTTGTGATTCGTCTATCTCTGATTCGTCTACTGCGTCTCCAAACAGATTAAAATCGTCTTTTTCATCTTCTTCCTCGTCATCATCATCGTCGTCGTCGTCATCTCCCAGTAAGCCATCTATCAAAGAATCGGCTTCTTTAAATAGTTTAGCACTTGGGTCATCTATTATAGTCTTTGGGTTTACAAATTGCTTTGGAGCTATTCCTGTAGTTTTAAAAACAAAAGGATAGTCTATACCCATTTCTGCTTTAAAAAGTTTCATCACCTCCACACGTAGGTGCCAGTCGCCCCCATCTGCATCATATTCATATAAGAATTTTTGATGTGGATCATCTATAAATTTGCCAAGTTCTGATGCTCCAGCCGCTTTAGCCATAGGCTTAGGATCTGTACAAAACTCGTCTCCTGGTCTCCAGGAATCGTTGGTTTTATAAAATGATGCTGGTTTTAGATTGTCAAAACCTATCGACTCTTGTATTGCATTGTGAAAATCTCTGAAGGTGTTTTTGGCACCTACATCTATTACACGCACTACGTCATCTACATCTTCAAATGTTACTTTAAATCTAAAAACTAAACTACTCATTACGCTGCAAACCTAATTCTTTTCCTAGCTGAAGTACAAATTTATATGCCTCAGTATAATCATTGGTAATATCGCCATCCAGTATAGCGTCTTTCATCGCAGTTTTGATAGTGCCTATTTCTTTACTTGGGCCTATCCCAAACATTTTCATTATTTCTTCTCCGCCTATCGGAGGTTGCCAGTTGCGTATTCTATCTCGTTCTTCTACGGCAGCTATATTGGCTTCTACATTCAATAAATTTGCCTGAAACCGTTCTTCTTTCTTCTTGTTTTTGGTGGTGATGTCACTCTTGCATAAAATCATCAAATCTTCTAAATCTTGATCCGCATCAAAAATGAGACGCCTTACAGCGGAGTCTGTTATGTATTCCTTAGTAAGGGCTATGGGTCTTAGGTGTAGTTTTACTAGATTTACTACCTTTCTCATACTCTCACCTAAGGGCAATTTTAGTCGCTTAAAGATAGGTTTTACCATTCTAGATCCCTTGTCTTCGTGACCGTGAAAAGTCCAGCCGTCACTAGGTACGAATCTTTTGGTGGGTGGTTTGGCAATGTCATGCAGTATAGCTGCCCAGCGTACCCAGAGGTCATTGGTTTTTTGGCATGCTTGGTCTAGCACTTGTAGTGTATGGTAGAAGTTGTCTTTGTGGCTTTTGCCTTCTCGTATCTCCACACCTTGCAATGCTACAAATTCCATAAAGAATTGGTGCAGTAGTTTAGTGTCGAATAGTATGTTGAATCCGATACTCGGCTTGGCACTTAATATTATTTTATTGAGCTCATCTGTTATTCGCTCTTGCGAGATAATATTGAGTCTACTGGCTTCCGTCTTTAATGCTTCGAATGTTTGTTCTTCAATTTTAAAATCGAGTTGCGTTGCAAATCGAGCAGCACGCATCATCCGAAGTGGATCGTCACTAAAGGTTACTTTAGGATCTAACGGTGTTTTGAGTAGGCCGTTTTTCAAATCCGTAAGGCCATCAAAAGTGTCTATCAGTTCACCATAATTTCGCTTATTTAAGCTTATGGCTAACGTATTGATAGTGAAATCTCTGCGGTATATGTCATCTTCGAAAGTGCCGTCTTCTACCTTTGGTTTTCGGCTATCGCGGTCGTAGGATTCTTTGCGTGCACCTACGAATTCAAACTCCCAATCATCTGTTTTTATTTGAGCAGTACCAAAGTTCTTAAAGACACTAAGATATGAGCCCTCTAAACGTTTTTTTACAGCAGAAGCTAGAGCTATCCCGCTACCTACCGTCACAAAATCTACATCCTTAGATGCTCTATTCAAGTATATGTCTCGTACATATCCACCTACCACAAAAGTCTCAAAGCCTAGCTTTTGAGATTCTTCTGATACTATTTTGAAAATAGGATGTGTGAGCTCTTTTTGTAACAAGGGGCGAAGTTATTAAATATTAAAAGATAGCGTAATCGAAAGAGTGGATATTTTACATATTTAGCCATGCGAAATACTATGTAAATAGAGTCTGGCATTTTTATTTGATCCTTTGCACGTATAAGAGCTTTCTGCTAGGTGCTAGTATCGAAAACTTTTTAGGGCAAAACGGGTCCCTAAGTAAATTAGAATCTCGTGCTAAGCCATTTTATTTTCTGGATTACATATTTGATAAAATCAAGAACTAAAGTTTTTTAAAAAAATCTACTATATCTATCTCAAAGCTCGCAAGCGGAACTCTAGTATCTATAATCCTAATATCTAATGAGGTATGCTTAACCTTCTCTGAATCAGTATTAACCTCCACAGCTTGTAGCCTAGGTTTAGCGAACTCAGATAGCTTTAGGAGTAGTTCTAATGCCTTCTGCCTCACAGCTGTGAGAGTTTTATATCTTTGTGTTTATATAAAAAAGTGTGACAGTGTCACACTAATTGGAAATTACAAATAATGCAGGGTCTCGCTGACAATACAGAGTATAAAGAACTGATAAACAAAATTGGTTTATCATTCACAACTAGAGAAAGACTACATTAAAAACCTTGAAGAAAAGAACAGAGCTTTGGAGGTAGAATTACAAGAACTTAAAAGTCAACCAGAGACAATTAAGACATTAGAAACGAAAAATAAATTTGACAATTCTAAAGATTATTTTACAATTGGTTCAACTGAAGATGAAGTAATTGAAGTTATGGGAGAACCTACAAACTATTTAATGACTGCACCTGAAGCGAGAAAATTCCATTATGGGATAAGTACAGTTTATTTCTATCAAGGCAAGGTAATAAGCTATGCTAATTTAGAAGGTAATTTAAAAGTTAAAGTAAAAAAATAAACCTTATAGAATGGACAATTCAGGACTTACGGCATTAATAATTTTAGCAATAATTGCATTCTTTTGGTTTTTACCAATATTAGTGATTATCAGCTCTCGTAAAACGACAGGACGAGAAAAATTAGCGTGGATATTAGGTGTGATTTTCATTTCTTGGTTTGCTTGGATTTTTTATTTGCTGCTTGCCCTAATTAAAAAGAAATAATGAGCGTGGAAGTTTTACTTATAATAGTTATTGGAATAACCCTTTTTGTTTTGAAACAATGGCTATTTAATGTAAAACGTAAACGAAGACGTGAATATTACAGAAACGTATATCTCAAATCAGACGAATGGAAACGGAAACGATATGTAGTTTTAAAAAGAGATAATTGGCAATGTATATATTGTGGTGCACGTGCGACACAGGTTCATCACAAAAGATATGCAAAAAAGAATATCGGGAAAGAACCAATTAAATGGCTCGTTTCAATTTGTAAACCTTGTCATGATAAACAGCATTGAAAGAATAAAAAGCCGAATGCACAACGATGTATATAAAAAACAGGCGAAATAGCAGTAAAATAAAGGCTTTTGGCTCGTATCAAAGTAAGTACTTAACCGAAAGTTTGGGGCTTTGAAATCGCCTGCGTTTCTTATACTAAACGTAAGTATTCAATAATGCGATAACGAACTAAAATAATCATATGATGATATTAAGCACTTGTTCATTTTTGTGTAATTATCTCATACCTACTGCGACTTTTAGGTTTAGATTCGCTATCTTTAAAAAGTAAATGTTAAAGCTATTATTCAATTACTATGTAGTGCTCAAGGCTTGCTGGATTGTCATCTTGTTTCAAGTGATAGGTTTTAGTGCACTTGTGATCATGGATCAAGGTAAGGATATTTTACAAGCTCTTTGTTTCACAGAAACAGGCTTATTAAGATATCATACCTGGTTTGCCTTATTTGGCATCACTTGGTGGAGCTGGCAGAGTTGGCGTACTTCACGTGTCATACTTCATTTTACTACATTTGATTTTGTAAAATTCAGTGATAGATATGCGGTTCAAGCTCAAGTATTAATACCGCGAGCACTGGGAGTGATGCCACTCCTCATTATGTGCTACGGACTAGTAAAGGTGACAGATTGGTCTAATTCGTTGGTATATATAACGATTGCGTTGGCTTTTTGGCTCTATCTATTTTACTACTTGCGTAAAGATATTATTGTCCTTTTCTTGAGTAGAAATAAATGGAAGCTTCTTAATATACCAGACTACATACAGGTTAAAAATGAGGCATATCCTGCCAAATTTATTTGGAGTAAGCAGAGAAGATGGATTCTTTTTAGAATAGCGTGTATCTCCATACCATTTGGCCTTATTATTATGTATCCAGTAAGTGTTCCTCAGTTTGTGGGTTCAGCTGCTGTTATATTATTTGCTCTTGGTGCTTGGTTATTTGCTGCTACGTGTCTCGATTTTGCAGAGCGACATTTCAGGTTCCCATTTACTTTTACGGTAATAGCCGCAGTGGTTGTCTTTAGTTTTTTTAATAATAATCACGAGATACGTACTATTGGTCATACGCAGGATACTAGATTATCCATTGCCTCGCACTTTGACCAGTATTACACGGCTAGAGCACAAAACACTTCGGATACCATTCCTATAATCCTAGTAGCCTGCCAAGGAGGAGGCGTGCGGTCTGCCTATTGGACAGCACAGGTTTTAGGCGATCTGCAACGAGCTAACCCCGATTTTGATAAGCAAGCCTATGCCTATAGCACCGTGTCTGGAGGTAGTCTAGGAGTGGCTACCTATAAGCAATTGCGTAAGCGGTCAGATGCTCACCTCACAGATGAGGCTCATCGGATATTGAGTAAGGATTTTTTGGCACCGGTGACTTCGTGGCTTGTAGTGCCAGATCTTATCCAAAAATTTATCCCATTCCCTATCAGATCATTTGATAGAGCCAAAGCATTAGAATACTCTTGGGAAGAAGCAGCCAAGTATGACGGTAAGTCAATGCTTGCTGGGGGATTTTTAGAAGAGTTTCAGAGTGATTCGTGTATCTATATATTCAACTCTACTCGGGTAGAAAATGGATATAGAGCACTACTAAGCAATGTCAAAATGGATCCCAAA
>Ga0209119_1002310_pt1 | contig 17650 bp, 15 predicted proteins | sample COG_03_FD_184747 | JGI IMG/M metagenome (GOLD analysis project Ga0209119, IMG submission 184747) | Pelagic Microbial community sample from North Sea - COGITO 998_met_03 (SPAdes) (version 2) | ecosystem: Environmental > Aquatic > Marine > Neritic zone/Coastal water | place: Helgoland, sampling... | reverse complement strand
CCCAAGAGACCTTCGAGAGCGGAATTGTAAAAACCGTAGAGTGGTATTGCGAATGACAGCCGTATTCTCTAATGGAGACACTCGTACTCGGAATCCCAATGCAGATTTCTGTCTTATCGAGCGCCACACAATGTCATCCCGAGCGCCACACAATGTCATCCCGAGCGAAGCCGAGGGATCTCCCTCAGAATGGTACCCAACTAAGCCAAATAAACTAGCCCATTATTGGCAAAACCGAACCCCATAAACTATGAATTAGCCTTGGTATTCAAGGTATAAACCACTTCAAAGGAACGACATTGCGAAACCAGATTCAAACGCCGCAAAACTATGATGATGAGATCGACTTGCGAGAGTTATTCTCAGTCCTTTGGGCTGGCAAGAAACTCATTGCTGCTGTCACAAGCTTGTTTGCAGTCATCTCCGTAATCTATGCATTAAGCCTCGCCAATGAATACAAGTCCTACGCTGTCGTTGCTCCGGCAGAGTCCGGCGGATCAGCATTAGGCAATATGGCTGGTCAGCTTGGCGGGTTAGCCTCTCTCGCCGGTATTAACATCGGCTCTAGTGAAAACAATGAAACCTTGGAAGCTATGGAAATCATGCAGTCCTGGGGCTTTATAGAAGAGTTTATCCAAACCAATAATTTACAGGTTCCCGTGTATGCAGGGGAGGGATGGGATAAGACCTCTAATAGTCTAAAGCTGAATAATACGCTTTATGACGCTGGTTCTAAGATGTGGCTGATTAAGGATGAGGATAGTGGCGAGCGACGACCACCCACTAGCTGGGAGCTGTTTGAAGAGTTTGATGAAAAAGTGGTTGTTTCTCAGGACAAAACCTCGAGTCTAATTACTATTAGCATTGAGTATTATTCGCCCCAGCTAGCAAAACAATGGGTGGAGCTTTTTGTCTATTCGATTAACGAGTATATGCGCGAGCGAAAACTTGAGCAGGTTAATCGCAATATACAGTATCTCACGGCTCAGATTGAGAAAACCGCAATTGCTGACATGCGGGAAGTTTTTTACCAGATCATCGAGGAGCAGACCAAGTCAAAAATGCTAGCTGAAGCGAGTCCAGAGTATGCCTTTGTGACCGTCAGTAGGGCAATGGTTCCAGAAAAAAAATCTGCCCCAAAGCGGGCATTGATTTGTATTTTAGCCGTCTTACTAGGCGGTATGCTATCTGTTTTAATCGTGCTGATTCAGTACTATGGCAAGCTAACAGAGCCTGAAATTCACGAGTAAAAAAATAAAATAATCTATTTTCTATAATCAATATTTTAGTCCATATATGATCGTCCTTAAAGTACTCCGCAGGCCCAAGAAAGTACCGAATTAAAGGATGACTTCGACTTGTAATAGCGAGATCCTGTGCTAGAGTTTTACTAACGTTCAGCTAATGAACATGGTTGTATAAGCTGCTTTTTCACAAGGAGCTGCGGTAGCCTGCCTAGCTCAAAACTCTGTCCATATAGTCCTCACTATGACCAAACAAGAAATTCAACTTCGAGTTCTGAAACTACTCGAAAACGATCCTCATATGTCTCAGCGTCAGCTCTCTAGTGAGCTGGGGGTTAGCGTGGGTAGAGCTCATTATGTGGTGAAGGCTTTAATTAATTTGGGCTGGTTAAAGATGGATAACTTTCGCCACAGTAATAATAAGCTTGGTTACGCTTATATTCTGACGCCAAGGGGTGTCGCAGAAAAGAGCGCCCTGACAGTTCGGTTCCTTGCGCGCAAGCAGGCTGAGTATGCCGCTCTTCGTAGAGAGATTGTAATGTTGAAGACTGACTTGAATCTCGATGACGCCGGTTCTGATCGGCGATAATGGCTATGATCAATGGCCTGAAGAGAAGACATAACATGTTGAATAAATATATTATAAAAATCATTGAAGCGTCTGTGCGACGCGCTAAGAATCCGGAATTTAGGTTTGATTCCAACATTACCGTGTCATTACTAGTGTCATTGGTATTAAATCAGTTTACTTTTAGGCTACGTGGTTTGAAATTAATTGCTAGAGGCCGCTTAATTAAAGACCTTCAACTAGGAGTCCAGGTAAGATTTAGGAATCTAAAAAATATTCGCTTTGGAGCCGGAATTAAACTCTCTGATTATGTTTTTCTTGATGGGATGGGCGTAGGGAATATCGCCCTCGGTGATGGTTGTTCCATCGGTTCCTACTCGAGAATAATTATTTCCACGTCTTATTCAAATCTCGGCGAATTTATCACTTTTGGGCCAAACGTAGCAATTGGAGACTTTTCGTATATCGGGGGCGCAGGAGGCGTCTCTATTGGGCGGGACACAATAGTGGGTCAGTATCTGAGTATTCACCCTGAAAATCATATTTTTACATCAACTGAAATTCCTATCCGTTTTCAGGGTGTCACTAGACAGGGGATCAAAATTGGCGAAAATGTGTGGATTGGTTCTAAGGTAACCATTCTTGATGGGGTTAATGTTGGTGACGGTAGTATTATTTGTGCTGGTGCTGTTTTAACTGCGGGAGTTTATCCGCCCAGGGTCGTCATTGGCGGGTGTCCAGCAAAGGTAATCAGGTCGCGCTAATCTATGTCTGGAATAAATGCTAAGAAAATTCGGTTTAAACGGCTAGCGTTATGGCATAAATGATGACGAAGAGGCTCAATTATATTCTTAGTGTAGCGGAGCAGGTTATCGTTAGCGGCGGTAACTTCACCCTTGCTATCCTACTCTCGAAGTTGCTAGCACCCAATGATTTTGGGATGTACTCCATAGTTTGGATGGCGATAATTTCCGTTGCATCATTTGTTAATGCTTGGTTTTCGTCTCCAATGTTATCGATTTCTCCTTCGTTGAGTCAATCGGACTCAGATCATTTTATAAGCAGCTTAACAAAAAAAATGCTGCTATTTCAGATGGTAGTCTTATTTGTCTGGGTGTTAGTTTTTAATTTCCGGGGTCAATCACTAAGGTCAGAGGCTATCTTTTTGGGATTGTCTTGCATTCCATTTTTCCTTTATGATTTCCTTAGGCGAGTGGCAGTCGTTAGAAATGAAATGAAACATTTGGTGGTTATTGATGTTTTATTGTATTCGTTTCTTATCCTCGGATGCCTATATCTATCTAATGGCGAATTTTTGTCAATTAGCATAATTATATGCCTATCTTACCTTCTGGCTAGCCTGGCTCTTCTGATAGTTTTTAAGCCGACTTGGAGGGCTTCTTCAGACTCAGTTGATTTGATAAAATACGAATCTTCAGCAGTCTGGCCACGTCATATTAGCTTTGCTAAGTGGGCATCCTATTCAAGCGTACTACAGTTCACATCGGGTAATGCAGTTGTTCTTTTTTCGGCAACTTTGTTGTCACTCGCGGATGTTGGACTTTTGCGATTGGCCCAAACCTTTGTAAGTATATTTAATCCTGTATTAGTTTTTTTGGACAATCATGGTAGAGTTTTTTTTGCACAAACCCTTAGGGATTCTGGGTTGCAAGCGTTGAATGATGGATTCAAATCGTTTTCCTTAAAAGTAGTAGTAGCCTGCGTTTTGTTGTGCACTTTTCTGTGGCTATTAGGAATACCTTTAATTAATTATTTCTATCCAGAGTTGGTCGATACTGAGATCGGGATCTACTACTTTTTATTTCTGATCCTAATATTTTTCACAGTTACTACCTATATTTTTAGACTTCGGCTGTTGGTATTAGAGCATTCTAAGAGAGTTTTTAAATCGTATCTTATATCAGCAGCGGTCAGTCTTACTATGGTCTACCCCGCAGTGCTTAACTTCGGTGGTCAGGGCGTTGTTTATACCCTAATAACAACTCAGCTGTGCATATTACTATATTTAATGTTGTCCTATAATTGGCCAACAATAGAAGGTTCCTTGAATGTCCACTAAACACTCGAACGCTCAGCAGGTTAATCTTCGGGTCATGGAACTTCTTGACTTGGTGCCTGGTCCGCCAATCGGTGACTACAAAAAGTATACCGTTAAGTGGCCCGATGGTACTTTACGGTGGTTATTCTCGATAAGAGGATTTAATCCCGGTTATATGGCCTTTCAAGCAAAAATGACTTTAAGAGGTTATGCTTTTCTTTATGCAGCATTGGCGACACGGTATCTATACGAGGGCTTGCCGTTTGGAATCTCAGCTTATTATGTTCGGCCTTCTGAAACAGGATTGTTATATCGATGTATAGTTAATACAAGAGCAGATGACTGGGACGTGTTTTTTGGTACTCCAGGGATAAAACGAAATGTTGTAGCTGCTCTGCTCCGTAAAGGTCAAGTGATAGGGTATCTAAAGGTACCTCTTAAGGTTCCCGAAACAGCAGATTCTTGTAGTTTACCCATCTATTTTAACTGTGAATATGATGCTTATAAATATATTGCTAGCTTAGACCTAAATAATATCGTTATACCAAAGGTTCTGAAAATAGAGAGAGCTGTACTAACTACATCTCTTAATGGGCGCGTTATTGAAAGTCGCGATTCAAATATTTTGGGGGCAGGGTTAGCAGAAATTTACAATACGTCATTGTCTAGATCTTCATTAGGGGGCTACCTGACAAAAAAGTCTATTTGCAACCGAATTGATTCGATTCAGATAAAAAAACCACGTGACAGCGCTCTAAATATGGGGGATCTTGAGCGTATATGCTCTTCGTTAAGGTCTCGGATTGCTCGATTTGACTTGGATTCAGAGATGGCTATGTGTCTGTCATTAGTGGATTTCACCCCATGGAATGCAATGGTAATAAAGGGAAAGCTTGGAGTAATCGATGTCGAATTCTGCGAGCCTAATGTATCGGCAGGATATGACCTCATTCACTATGTCATACAGCCATGGATGATGTCGAATAAGTCCCATACCGCAGCTGATTTTAAGGAGCTAATAGAAGCGAAGGTTCGAGCAAGACTGTTTTGTATATACGGGATTGAAGAGGCCAAAGCTGCCACTTATTTAGATCTATACGTTATCCAGAATACCTTAAGAAGTTTGGAAATTTACTCTGATCAAGTTGTTCTTCACAGGCAGGCCATAATGCAGATTGAGTTTTGGCGAGAGTTAAATGAGATCTGGTTTTTATGAGCAGTATAATGGTTGCGAAATACTTATTTGTAATCAGTATAAATATAGGGTTATTAGTCAACTTGTACTGGTCAACTTCCGCCATAAGGAAATGGGGCCTATTGCCAATAATTACATTTATCTTAATTGTAATACACAGTTTATTGCTAAGTACCGATGTCTTGAATAGTCTCGAGAGGGCTCTATTTTCTCTATTATTTGTAAGCGCGGCTACTTTTCTAGTTTCCAATTTTCCGAACGACTCTTTGAGTTTGATAAAGCGGTTCATTTATGTCTCTGGAATATTTTGGGTGATTGGTTGTTTTGTGGCTATGATTGGCTTCACCTCTTCAAGCTATCATGCTGGTAATTTTCGTGGTTTTACTAATAACAGTAACTATCTAGCTCTATATCTTTCGGTATTTGTGACACCGTCCTTCATAACCAAAATTGTTAGATCGAGGAGGCTGAGCGCGTCGTTTTTTCTTAACTTGGTTCTTTTTTTCGCGGTTTTGTTAATCATCATTGAAACCCGGTCTAGAGCTTCGATTCTTGTAGTTGTTGTGATGTTATTGTTGCAATTAAACTATTCAAATCTAATTCGTGGTGTCCCTGTTTATCGCAAACGCCTGCTATTGTGTTTTGTTGCACTTGCTTCGATTTTTAGTCTTTTGAATGTTGGTTTCATAGCCGATAAATACTCGACTTCTGAGGGGACACTTGTCGAGTCAGTTTTTTCAACTAGAGCAATAATGTATGACTATAGAATTCAAGGTATTACAGAAAGGCCATGGCTTGGCTGGGGTTACTCGATAAATTCTATGGAGGGTAGGATGACAGAGCCTTGGGTATTCAACGAGTATGAGAAAGGAACTACCCCTCTTGCTGTTGTCGAGGAATTCGGAATAGTTTTAGGAGGTTTGCTGTTATTAGTCCTCTTAAAGATTGGGATAGCTAGCTTTCGCGGATGGCCGCAGGATCCGATAGTCTGCTCGATAGTACTTGGAGCTCTAGTCCACTCGCTATTTGAAACTTGGTTGTTCAACTTTAATAGCTACTATTGCTGGATTTTTTGGATTTGTGTAGTCAAAACGCTAACTTATGCTTGTCCGCCCGTGATGCATAATCCGTTTCGAGTACTATCGTCTCAGTTCCATCAATAAAGAATTTTTCCTCGGCCAGATCTTATAATGTAAAGATTACCTGAATGTATAATTTAGGAAACTGAAAGTATGTGTATCGTTAGTCTTTTGTTGAGTAACATCATAGACGGCGCTTAATTTAACAAACATATTTTATTTAAAAAGTATCCATAGTGATATTTCTAATTTACTGCATGTTATTAATTTGGGGCCCTGTGTTTCCGCTATCAAAAATATCAGGCTATGGTCAGGTTTTAATTTGAATAAAACTCTTTCTGCCGCAAGCCTCTGGCGTTTGAGCCACAATCTTGATGGACGGCTAAAGTTGAGAAAGTCTTTTATGGTTTAGCGAATACTTAGAATGTAGGCGGATTATGCCATAATTTTATGGGGACTCGGTATAGGCAATGTGACTGATTATGATTGTTACGATGCGTAATAAAATAATTAAAAACGTTTACGGAGTCACACATGAAAGTGCTACATTTTATTTTGGGCAAGGCTAATAAAAGCCGCTCAAATGGCGTTAACCAAGTTATTGCAGGTATGGCAAAGTATCTCACTTTACATGGGGTGGATTTGACAGTTCTTGGAAAGGCAGAGTCAGTCGAGAGAGAAGGCGCCATTATTGATCGGGATGGTTTCGCGGTAGAAGCCTATTCCAAGTTAACTTTAAGGGCACTTGGTCGCTTTGTTGCTGGCGTCAAAAGCGCGGACATTGTTCATTTTCACGGTTTATATAGCGTCTATAACATACTGGCATCGCTGGTGTGTATGGTGAATCATACTCCCTACATTATTACACTTCATGACGGACTGTCGGCAATTAGGTTAAATCAACGGCGTCGTTTTTTAAAACGAATGTTTAACTTGCTTGTACAGAATAGATTTGTATATGGTGCTGCTGCTATACATGTGCTGACTGAAGAAGAGAGTACAGATTTAGTTAATTTCGGGTATGCGGGTAAGATCTATGTCATCTCAAATGGAGTGGATCTGGATGATTTTCCTCGGGTCATCAATAATAAGGGGGCACGCCGATCAGAAAGATTAAGGGTGGGTTACCTAGGCCGTTTAGCTCCAGAGAAAAATATTGGAAGTCTAATATCGGCAATCAATATGGGGTTTACAGGAGCGAGTGTTGATTTAATTTTAGCGGGCCCAGCATCGACCTATTTAGATAGACTTCTAAAAGACACTTCAGGTGTCTCTGTAGATCACGTGGGCTCACTTTATGGCGAACAAAAAACTGAATTCATCAAATCCTTGGATCTATTTGTCCATCCTGCCTACTGTGATGTTTTCTCCATTGCTGCTATGGAGGTTCTCGCTGTTGGGACTCCCTTGGTTATTACGAGAACTTCAGATTCGGCCTATTTTTACAATCGAAATGCATTTTTTATGTGTGAGCCGACAGCGTTTGGTATTAACCGAGGCATCCAGCTTGCTATTGATACCAGAGATAGTTGGGGCTCTAAATCGATTGAAGGCCGCCTCTTAATAGATTCTCAATTTAACTGGAGCGTTGCCGCAGCTTCTTTAAAAGCCGCCTACTTTGATATTTACTCATTGAGCAGAAAATGAAACAAACAATTATTGATAAGGTTTATGAAATCTTCAAGGGTAGATACCCGATTATTCTACTGCGTGGTAATGACACCCAAGCGCGAGTTGGCGGTGATATCGATTTCTTAGTCCCGTTTGGTAAAAGTAATGATGCTTCCCTGAGGTTAATCGATGCGCTAAGGCTTGAGGGATGGCGTGTCTTAAGCTACCGAGATATCGGGTACCTCTCGACATTTACCATCGTGCTAATAACTGGTGAGAAATCCCACTCAATTAAGGTGGATATGTTCAATGGATTATCATGGCGTGGTCTGGGCGCTGGGCGTGAAAATCATAGCTTTTTTGAAGACTTATTGATGACTAAAAATGGTGAAAAAGGTCTGTCTGAGCTTGTGGCTGCGGTAAACTTTCTTCATAAGAGTATGTATGCGGGGAAACTATCGGAGCGTGATATTCTTCGTCTCGATTGTGATTGGTGCGCTATTAAACAACTATCTGATCGGTTAGGTTGGGAAGTCCGTGAGAGTTCCTTCCCCGGTGGGCCTGGGCGTTTAGGTCAGTGGGCTTTAAGGCTAAGGTCAGCCAATCTTACAAGTACCTTAGGTGTGGTTAAGTGGGTCATTAAGTTGGTAAGAATGGCCGTCGGCTCAAGATTTGGTTCAGGATTCGAGTCTGGCTTAGTGCTGTCACTGAGTGGTATGGATGGTTCTGGTAAGACTACTCAATTTGATCGTATGTTAGGTTGGTATACAAGCTCTGGCACTGCACCGCCACGAACTATTCATTTTTTACCACCATGGATTCCACTCCCACACCAGGTTTTTCGCCGAACAAAAACCGTCAGTAATTATACAGCGCCATATTCAGAACCTCCGACAAGCTCCCGGCTAAGCTGTGCTGTTCGAATGGGTTGGTATGCTGTGGCATTTACATTCTGCAAGTTGTACGTCAATTTTCTAGCTAAATTGGGCCGAGTTGTCTTTCTGGATCGTAGCTTTGTTGACCTGGCAGCCGATATGGATCGGGTTAAAATTCCTCATATGGATCTTAGCGAACCAGCACTAAATTTATTCTGCCTCAATGGATTGAATATATATATTGATACTTCTCCTGAGCTTGCTGTCGCAAGAAAAGGCGAGTTGTCTTTAGAGAGGGCCCGATTATTACAGTCACGTTATATCTCTATTATTGAGAAAATTGGTGGTGACCGGATTAATGGCTCATTACCCGAAGATCAAGTATCCGCCCAAATACTTGATCTGATAGACGCCCAATTTCGAAATAGACTTCAAGCAAAGGTTACCAAAGGCATATGATTGTTTTCGTACACCTTAATAATGATTTCTCTGGGTCCCCAAAAGTATTACGTGAGGTAATTGCGGTTGCTGAGGAAGTCAGTATTCCATATAAGTTATATGTATCTAACTCCTCTGACTATGGATTTTTGAGTAATTGTGCTCGAAATGCTTCGCTTTTTTGGTATAAACGGATTGAAAAAAAACGATTACTAACTTTTCTATTACTCTGTATCAGCCAAATGCACTTATTAATAAAACTCTTGTTGGATAAGGAAATAACTTCGAATTCAGTTGTTTATGTGAATACTTTACTCCCGTTTGGGGCGAATCTGTATGCTCTATTAACAGGTCGGAAATTGATTTGTCATATTCATGAGGTTTCATTGACACCCTATCTGTTTTATCGCTCCTTGGTTACGCTTAACAGATATTCATCAGATCTAAATATTTTTGTTAGCGAGGAGCATTATAATATTGCTGGAGTAAGGCGAGCTGATTCAACAATTGTACCAAACTCGGTCGACACTCACTTCCTTAGCAATGGTAGGACTCACTCATATGCACATAAAGTAGATGGTGAGTTCGTAATTTTAATGATTTGTGGTGCGGCCCGCTACAAGGGTATTCCGGAATTTTTCGAAATGGCACGAGAGACAGGGGCGCTTAACTTTAATATCTCTTTCAAGCTCGTTATTAATTGCTCACCTGATGAAATTCAATTGCATACTCCAAATAATCGTATCCCGCCCAATGTAACGGTTTGTTCGGTAACTGATGACGTCACTACCTATTATCGTTCGGCGTCTATGCTTGTTAACTTAAGCAGGCCTGACATGTGGGTAGAGACGTTTGGTTTGACAATTTTAGAGGCCATGGCTTTTGGGGTACCTGTAATAGCGCCTCCGGTTGGCGGCCCGATAAATATAGTATCTGACAATATCGATGGGTTTTTGATCGATTCTAGGGATATTAAAAAGATTGTGAATTCCATTGTTGATCTATATCTAAATCCAACTAAACATCGCAATATGTCCAATGAAGCCAAGTTGAAAGCAAAGGATTATAGTTATGATAACTTTAAAAAATTGCTCCTGCCGATCATTAAGCCTTGATCAAAGAATTAGTTAAAGACGCCTCAAAAAAATTATCCTAAAAGCAACATTTAGTCTTTTCGCTAGTAATACAACTCCGAAATAAAGGTGATTCTACCCCAATGTTTTTATGCCATTCATATATGTCGCTGGAACCGCTATGCAGCTGCACTTCGACCGAAACGTTAAGGAGATCTGTCAATGCACATAATTCTTGTGTCAGCCTATGACGTAGATCCGTATAAAGGCAGTGAGTCAGGGTCTGCCTGGAACTTTATTTTACAAATCTCACGCAATAATAAAGTGATAATATTTACCCGTAAAAATAATGAAGCCGCAATATCTAAATATATCAACTGTAATAGTATTTGCGTTGAAAATATAATCTTTCGGTACTTCGATTTACCTAAATGGGCAATGTTTTGGAAACGTGGGGCGCGATTTTCTTCTGTGTATTTCTACCTCTGGCAGATGGGCCTACCAGTACATGTATGGCTTAAAAAATATAAATTCGACCTTGCGCATAACCTTAATTTCCACACCGATAGTGTCCCGACCTTTTTATGGTTACTTGGACGTCCTACGGTTTGGGGCCCAATAAACCATAACGAACCAATTTCACGAGAGTATATAACTAAAGTTGACTGGCTTTTAGATAGGGTGAAATGGCTTGGAAAAAGAACTGCTTGGGCTCTTGACCCCCTTCATGCATTGGCCCGCGCCAGGGCGACAATCATAATTGGTGCGAATAGCTCTGTGCAACAGCGGCTGGGTATAGCTAGTAATAAATTCCATAAATTGACTACGATTGCTGCGTCGCATCCCTCGGGCGATCTAGTAACTCGCTCGAGAAAAAATTTCCATATTGCGGTTGTTGGTAGACATGTAGCGATAAAGTCGGTTGATATAGCGATTAAAAGTTTTAATCGGTTTTTCGAACAATTGGAGGTGAGTGAGAGAGGTAATGTTAAACTTTTTATTTTGGGGGATGGTGGGAAGCGCCCCAAATTAGAGGCTTTGTCTCGGTCATTACCATCTAGGTCAGCGATAGAGTTCGTATCATGGATTCCGCATTCTAATGTTGGTGATTTTTATGCGAATATGGACTGTTTTTTGAATTGTTCTCATGAGGGTGCAGGTGCAGTTGTTGCGGAGGCTCTTTCTTACGGGTTACCCATGGTTTGTTTTGACAATTTCGGAGCCGGTGAAGCTGTTGATGAATCTTGCTCACTTAAGGTTAGTTACGGCCCTATAGATTCCGTTGAGGCTCATTTTTCTATGCATTTAACTAGTCTTTATACCGATTTGGATGAGTTTATGTGCTTGTCAAAAGGCGCGTTGGAATATTTTGATGGCAACCTTAGTTGGGATGCTAAGGGAGATGTAATTTTTGGAATTTATAATAGATTATTGGAGGGACCTACAGATGTTTGATAATAAAGTTATATTAGTGACAGGTGGTACAGGATCATGGGGTCACGAATTGATTGGGCAGTTACTTCGAGATTATAGCCCAAAAGAAATTAGGGTTTATTCTCGAGGTGAGCATAAACAGGTAGGTATGAAAGCGGAATTTTCCAGCTATACTAATTTGAAATTTATCATTGGTGATATTCGTGACAAAAACATACTAAACTTTTCAATGGTTGGTGCGGATTATGTTTTTCATCTCGCTGCTCTAAAACATGTTCCGGTATGTGAGGAAAACACCTGGGAAGCTGTATTAACCAACATATATGGAACCCAAAATGTTATTGAATGTGCAATAGCAAACCGAGTTAGCAAGGTGATTGATATCTCAACTGACAAAGCAGTCGATCCCTTTAATCATTATGGCGTTACCAAGGCTTGCGCAGAAAAAATGATTGTCAATGCAAGTTTCAATTATCCAGGTGACACCAAGTTTGTATGTATTCGCGGTGGTAATGTTATCGGCACTAACGGGAGTGTGATTCCACTATTTAAGAAACAAATTTTAGAACATAATGAAATTACACTCACTGACGCGAGCATGACAAGATATCTCATGAGTACCAAAGATGCTATTGGACTCGTCTTCGAAGCCGTTCAACGTTCTGTTGGAGGCGAGATCTTTGTAATGAGGATGCCGGCAACTTCTGTTGAAAATATTGCTAAAGCTATGATTCGTTTATTTGGCAATGATAAAACATCTTCCAAGATTATAGGGAGTCGCCCTGGAGAAAAGTTGGACGAAGTCTTAGTGTCAAAAAACGAGAGTCCCTCTACTAAAGTTATAGATGACAAACACTACGTAATACTTCCCCAAAATACTGCTGCAATAACAAACGATGATTATGGATCATTGAATAGTATTAGTACCTTGGAATTTACCTCTAGAAATGCAGATCAGTTGTCGGTTGATCAATTAGTAACTCTTTTAAAGGATGAATCATGTTTGATGGGCGATTAATAGTTACGGGCCACAAAGGTTTTGTTGGTAAGAATCTTGTTGCAATGGCGAGATTCCAAGGGATTGATGTGCTTACTGTGGAGGGCGATCTTTTAGATAATACTGTTGTTACGAGGTTAACTGAAAGTATCTCAAGATCAGACGTTTTAGTTCATCTGGTTGGCACCTTCTTTGGCTCTAATTCCGAGATAATTCAAAAAAATACGTTGGTCTCACTGGTTATCGCAAAAGTAGCCTCAGAGAATCCAAATTTGAAGGTCATATTGACATCGACCGGCGCTGTCTACGGAGATAGTGGCTCTGAACCTATAGCTGAATCTACGGTATTGACTCCCAATACTATTTACGGGATGGCGAAAAAATGGGGAGAGGAGGCCTTCGATTTCTACATGTCTGACCCTCTCAGGCAGTTAACTATTTTTAGGCTACCTTCTCTGTATGGACCCGGCAATCAAATCGGTGTAATTGCTAGATTCATTAGATCCATTAAGGAAACTGGTTCTCTTACGCTCCATGGAACGGGAGGACAACGGCGTAGCTTCCTCCATGTCGAAGATCTATGTGAAGCGATATTGAATAATGCAAAATCTTCTGTGGTAGGGACGTTTAATCTATCAGAGCCTGTGTCTTATAGTCTGTCAGAGATTGTTCAGATCCTAAAGTGTCATGCCTCAGTCAGTGTCATAAATGTGTCAGCAGTAAATACTCTCGATAGCATGGTACTTGATGCTAGCAGTTATTGTTCCTTAGTTGGGACGAATCCTTCTAGATCGGTTAAAAAGTTTATCGAAAAACAGCTTGGTTGATCATTGTGAAGAGATGAAATTGGTACTGGTACTTAACTAGATAGGTTCACGAATGAAAGTAGCGATAATTGGCATTATCGGAGTCTCAAAGGGCTATGGCGGATTTGAAACTCTCGCAGAAAATTTAATAGGAGATGGCTCACCAATAACTACTGTCTATTGCTCTAGCTCCTATTTTAATGAAAAGATCAAGCGCTATAAAGATACGCACTTGGTGTATGTTCCGTTGAATTCAAAAGGATTGACAAAGGTTTTTCATACTACCTTTTCTATGTTTCATGCTGGAGTATCACGCCATGATCAACTCCTGCTTTTAGGTGTCTCTGGTGGAGCCGTATTGCCGTTAATACGTTTATTTTTCCCCAGAATACGTATTATTACAAATATTGATGGTCTAGAGTGGAAGAGAGCGAAGTGGTCTTTCTTGACGCGAAAATTTCTTAAATTATCGGAATATCTAAGTTGCAAGTTTTCTCATGTAGTTATCGCTGATAACGCAGCATTGGTTGAGTATGTGGAGACGACGTATGGCTTTGTTCCCGTTGAAATTGCTTATGGTGGAGATCAGGCCCTAGCCGGTAATGCCGATTCGGCTCCGCAATCAGAGACCTTTAACGCTTTTTCGCTATGTCGCATAGTTCCAGAAAATAATGTGATGATGATTCTAGGGGCTTTCTCTCTGTCCCAAAAGCGGCTTACATTTGTGGGTAACTGGAATGACAGTCGCTATGGATTGAAGCTCAAAGAGCAGTATTCCAAGTTCCCGAATATAGAGCTTTTAGATCCTATTTTTGATCTTAGTTTATTATACAAATTGAGATCAAAGTGCCATGTCTATATTCACGGGCACTCGGTTGGTGGGACCAACCCCGCATTGGTTGAAATGATGCATTTTGGAAAGCCAATTTATGCCTATAACTGTAGTTACAATATCGCTACGCTAGAAAATCAGGGGCAATTTTTCAGTAACGCAGAAGAATTGGGACGGTTACTCAAAAGAGGCCCGAAATCAGATGTTAATCGGGGCCATGAGATCAAAAAGATAGCAAGCAAAAGATATACCTGGGAAGTCGTTCGCAATGAGTATTTTTCTCTACTTTCTGAAAGGAATACATAAATCAGGCAAATATTTATGATCATTCTATTTAGGATACAAATTAGCGTTAAGCTATGAAAATTCTGGTTACTGGAGGGATGGAATTTAGCGAGTCTGCAATTATTCGATACCTCCTGAACGATACTGCTCATTCTCGCGTTCATCAAAATGCGTATTGCGTGGGTTGCACTTTCAAAAAACCAAACCTCAGGGTAACCTAGTTAGTATCGTTAGAGGTGAGGTCTTTGATGTGGCAGTCGATATACGTCAAGGATCACCAACCTTTGGTCAATGATAAGCTGTAATTCTCTCAGAAAACAATAAAACTCAATTCTCGGTGCCGCCTTGCTTTTCTCATGGTTATGTAATTCTTTCACGTACAGCTGGTTTTGAATATAACTGTACTGATTATTATGATCCTTCAGATAAAGAGATAATTTGGTGGCATGATCCTTTTTTAAATATTCCTTTGGCCCGAGAGTAATCAAAAGTTGTTGGAAAAAATTCAAATTCCGTGACATTGGCTAATTTAAAATAATAAAATTCTTGTTTTAGGATGTAAAGGCCAACTGTGTAGATTCCTAAACAATCAGCTAAAAACCAAAGGGCATTGTGTTATATATACCTTTCGTGAGCACATCGATATTTCTGTTTTTAAGGAACCAAAAGAACAATATTTTCGAGATTTCCTCTAATGTTGTTATTAATGCGAGTACCTAAACCGCGGTTGATAAGTCTTAAGAAGACCAAGAAGCGGCGTACCTCATAAATTCTTTAGGAGTAAAACATATAGACAATATTTAAGGGCCTTTTAGTAATTTGTTGATCCATTTTTCAAAGGATTGTGTTTTGATGGAAAGTCTGAAGCACCCTACAAAGACGCCGATAAAAATAATCTTCAATGTATCTATGGAGTAACTAAGCTTAAAAAGGTGAGTTGAAAATTCACATCTCAGGTTGTAAACATAGGATCATTTGAACTGTATGGATATCTAGTCAGTATGAAAATAAAGTCCTAAAAACGATATTGCGTCGTGGAGTAGAGCGTGATCAGTTTAGTATTGTGGAATGGCGAAGTTGGTCGCCCAACTTATACCCAAGATATAGTAGTAGTGGTCGCTATTTCACCGCAGCTAAACGCATGTGACGAGATAATAGGTGCATATCATTACTGTTGTGATTCGGCATATTGTTGGTTTGAGTTCGCTCAGGAAACTTTTGGTAGTTAAATAATCATTGTCAAAGTATTGTTACGACCCCCAAAAAAACGTTTCAGCAGAATAATATTCTTCTCATGAAAATCGGCCTAAAATTTCAGTGCTGGACAATAGGATTCTGCTCTTAAATTGTTATATTTTTTCGTCCGGCTAGAAGGATAGTATCGTTACAGTTTTTATAAAATGTATGTATGACTAAGTAATTAAAAATTATGCTTTAGGTCTATTTATTTATGAATAATCTCATTCTTTTAGAATTAAACGAAATAAATTTTGATGCAGTTAGCTTTTACATTGCAAGAGGTAAGTATCTGCCTGGTTTTAAAAAGCTTATCCAAAAAGGCATTGTGACTACTGAATCTGAGCCTAAATATGAAAATATTGAGCCTTGGATTCAATGGCCATCAGTTCATACCGGAAAAACCTTCGATGAACATAACGTGTTTAGATTGGGTGATTTCGTCAATTCATCTGATGGGCAGTTTTTTGAGAAAGTTGAAAGCGCAGGTTTTTCCGTAGGGGCTATAAGCCCTATGAATGCGTCTAATCAGCTTATAAACCCAGCATATTTTATACCTGATCCTTGGACGAAAACCCCCTGTGATGAAAGTTTTTTTAGCAACAGTATCTCCGACGCGATTGTTCAGGCTGTAAATGATAACTCGCAGTCAAAGTTAACCTTTAACACCATATTTAACTTGGGCTTGGCTTTTTTTGCGCTTGTTCAGCCAACTCGTTATATCCCAATGGTTAAATATGCCATAAAAACTCTGCGTAAACCCTGGAGAAAAGCGTTGTTTTTGGATATGTTGTTGTATGAAATACACAAAACTTTGTTTAAAAGAAAAAATCCTAATTTCTCAACATTGTTTTTAAATGCGGGTGCGCATATTCAGCACCATTACTTTTTTAATTCACCATTTGTTCACTCGTCAGAGTTGAAAAACCCTGCTTGGTATATTGGAAAAGACGATGATCCTTTTTTAGAAATGATTATGGTCTACGACGATATGTTAACCGATCTTATTAGCCTGCCAAAAACGGAGGTTATTGTTGCCACGGGGCTTTCGCAGAAGCCATATGACCAGTTAAAATTCTACTATCGCCTGAATAATCATGCATCATTCTTAAAAGAGATGGGTATAGAATTTGTTGATGTTATACCCAGAATGACACGAGATTTCCTGGTTTCATTTGATACTTCAGAGCAGGCATTGCTAGCAGAGCGGCAGTTATCAAAAATTCTTGTAAATAATGAGGTCAAATTATTTGAAGAGATAGATAATAGGGGTAAAGATATTTTTGTGGTGTTGACCTATCCATCTGAAATTACAAATAAAACCATAATTTCCTATTCAGGAAATGAATCGCCTTTGGGTGATCTAGTGTCTTTTGTGGCAATCAAAAATGGCGAACATCAGAGTAAAGGTTTTGCATATTTTTCTGACGGTGTATCAGAGTTTGCACCTCCACAAGGTAGTCATGTGTCCAAGATTCATGACTCTGTTCTGCAGTTCTTTGGTATTCCCAGTTAATGCCCTTAACAGTGTATTGCCAATTTCTAAGGTAGTTGATAGCGGTCGAATCTGTTTGCCAACTTCCTCTTTCCGCCGCTCGGTTACTGGCCGATATCAGCCAATACTCTAAAGAGACCATCAATGCTGGCTGTTCTTATTGCTAAGCGCAAGTGCTAGTCGAGTGGAATAGCGACCAACCACAGCGACGTTGCCGGTTTGATCATGGCATCGTTGCTTTGGGTAAAGTGAATCAAAGCGATGGCTACGGCGCAGCCTAAAAAGGTGCTACTGGCATCGCCCATAAAGACTCTGGTGTTGGATAAGGGTTTTACGGTGAGATTAAATGGCAGGAAGACCCAGATAGAGGTCGTCCTTTAGGCAAGCAAGGCCACATGGTTGTCTGGGGTATGGCCATTAGCT
>Ga0209119_1002307_pt1 | contig 17668 bp, 20 predicted proteins | sample COG_03_FD_184747 | JGI IMG/M metagenome (GOLD analysis project Ga0209119, IMG submission 184747) | Pelagic Microbial community sample from North Sea - COGITO 998_met_03 (SPAdes) (version 2) | ecosystem: Environmental > Aquatic > Marine > Neritic zone/Coastal water | place: Helgoland, sampling... | reverse complement strand
AGGGTATCGAAGGGCGTGTGCCTTATAAGGGACCGATGTCGGCAATCGTACATCAGCTCATGGGTGGGCTGCGCTCGAGCATGGGTTATACCGGCAGCGCAGACATCGAAACCATGCGCACCAAGACGCAGTTCGTGAAAATCACGGCGTCGGGCATGAGTGAATCACATGTGCACGATGTGTCCATCACCAAAGAGGCACCTAACTACAGGATGTCGTAAGGAGTGGCAGCGGTGGGGCAGGGTTTGCCTCACCGCTGCGCTTCTCGATCAGCTCGCTGGCTTTCCCCTCTAACACGCGCTTTCAACAGCACACACCTAAAACGAGATGGCTTTCGCTATGACCTCTGCCAATATCCACAGCCAAAAAATCCTTATCCTCGACTTCGGCTCTCAGTACACGCAGCTCATCGCGCGTCGCGTGCGCGAGCTTGGCGTGTACTGCGAGATTTGGGACTACGCCGTCGACAAGGTGTTGTTTGATGAGTTTGCCCCCAAGGGCATCATTTTCTCTGGCAGTCCTGAGTCGGCTAATACGCCGGACTCACCGCGGCCGCCCGAGTTTCTTTACGAATCTGGGCTGCCTATATTAGGTATCTGTTACGGCATGCAGATCATGGCAGAGATGTTTGGCGGCAAGGTTGAGGGTTCTGCTAAATCCGAGTTCGGCTATGCCAAAGTTGACGCCTGCGCGCCGTCGCGATTATTCGATGGCATTCAAGACGGCGTCGATGCTAATGGCATCCCTCAGCTAGACGTATGGATGAGTCACGGCGATAAGGTCACTCAGGTGCCGCCGGGCTTCGAGATTATCGCGAAAACCGAGAGCGCGCCTATCGCTGCGATGGCTAATGCCGAGCGCAATTATTTCGGCATTCAGTTTCATCCAGAGGTCACTCATACGCTGCAAGGCCTGCCACTTCTCGAGCGCTATGTTCGGGATATCTGCGGCTGTGAAGCGCTATGGACCTCGGCAAACATCATCGAAGACGCTATCCAGACTGTTCGTGCTCAAGTTGGCACCGACACTGTGCTGCTCGGTCTTTCCGGAGGCGTCGATTCCTCTGTGGTTGCTGCGCTGCTTCACAAAGCGATTGGTGAGCAGCTCGTGTGTGTTTTTGTAGACAACGGCCTGCTGCGCCTCAATGAGGGCGATCAGGTGATGGCCACTTTCGCTAAGAACATGGGTGTTAAGGTCATTCGCGCCGACGCCGAAGACCTGTTCCTCGGTAAACTCGCCGGTGTCGATGACCCCGAAGCGAAGCGCAAAGTGATTGGCAATACCTTCATTGAAGTGTTCGACGCCGAGGCTAGCAAGCTCGACAACGTGAAGTGGCTCGCGCAGGGCACTATTTATCCCGACGTAATTGAGTCGGCAGGCTCGAAGACCGGCAAGGCTCATGTCATCAAATCTCATCACAATGTAGGCGGCCTGCCCGAAGACATGAAGATGGGGCTCGTTGAGCCGCTGCGTGAACTGTTTAAGGATGAGGTACGCAAAATCGGCGTAGAGCTGGGCCTACCTTATGACATGGTTTATCGCCATCCATTCCCAGGTCCTGGTCTCGGCGTTCGCGTGCTTGGTGAAGTGAAGAAAGAGTACTGCGACATCCTTCGCCGTGCTGATGCCATTTTTATGGAAGAACTTCATCGCTCGGACTGGTATAACAAAGTCAGCCAAGCATTCGCTGTGTTTTTACCCGTTCGTTCTGTCGGAGTTGTCGGTGACGCGCGCCGCTACTCGTGGGTGATCACGCTGCGCGCAGTCGAGACCATCGACTTCATGACCGCTCGTTGGGCGCATCTACCCCCTGAGCTACTCGAAACGATTTCCGGAAGGATTATTAATGAGGTCGCCGATGTGTCGCGAGTGGCTTACGATATTTCTTCTAAGCCGCCGGCTACTATTGAGTGGGAGTAAGCACACTATTATAAGTTATTGATTTAATTATATTTAAAATATTTCTTGCACTACATAGTAACTACATACTAGTATTTTAACTGTTGATTTTTCAACGATTTTTTTCACCAACTACATATCCGCTACACGAATTTGGTGATTATTGAAAAACATAAAAAACAGCATCAGTATGTAGTGAGGATTAAAAAACACTGATGTTTAACGACATTGGTGTTTTTTTTGGGCGAAATCTCTATGACTTCAGACACAAAATTTCTTACTGAAACGCATGAAATTATGGGTGGTCATGCGAAGGTTTATAGAACTTCTCAGAATGGCGGTGTTTATCAGCTTGGAGTATGGGTAGCCTCTGAGGGAAAGATGTACCGTAGAAGTCTTCGAACAAAACATCTAGAAACAGCGATCGCCAAAGCAGAACAGGAATATATAAGAATACGAAGCATGGAGAACACAGGTAAACGAGTGTTCTCAGAGAATGTTGTTATCACAGTGAATCGCTATATCGACTATAGACAGTCAGATGTTGTATCGGGACAAATTGTAGCTGGGCGACTGAGTACGATTACTGCTCATTTGAGGAATATGCTGACCTTTCTCGATGGAAACATGAATGTCTCCGAGATCCACAAGAATACCTTTAAAGAGTATTACAACTTCCGTAAGAAGAAGACGAATTATGCTGTAAATGACGACACCATACGCAATGAGTACAGCACCATTCGTATGTGGTGGAAATGGTTGTACAGCAGCGGTCTCGTCAGCTTTACACCTGATCAGCTAGAGTTTCAGAAGTTCAACAGAAAATCTCTTCAAGCAGATGTGCGCAGAGATACCTTTACTGATGCTGAGTACAAGAAGCTCCATACCGCAATGCGTTCGTACGCCTCTAAGAAGAACTGTTCAGATGAGAGTGAGTATCATATTCGTCAAGTTCTGAGGAATTACATACTCATACTTGCGAACACTGGACTCAGAACAGGTGAAGCAGATCAGCTTAAGTGGGGAGACATACTTGAGTATGAAGAGATCGTGTACGAAGGGGATATGCGAGACATCGTTTATCTCAATGTTCGTGCTGAAACATCAAAGGTGCGTAAGGCGAGAGAGGTGATTTGTAGGGAAGCAGTCTACTTTCGTCGTATAGCTGAAACAAGCGAACACAAAGGTATAGATGACTTTATATTTGCTACAAAAAACGGGAAGAGACTCACGGCGAGACACAAGTCAGACTTCTGGAATGCTGTTATCTCGCTCAGTGGTATTCAAGCAACTAACCGCAAGCTCACTCCCTATTCGCTGAGACACTATTTCATAACACAGCGTTGGAACGCAGGTATTTCTCTCAAAGACATAGCAATGTCGTGTGGTACGTCAGCGCATCAAGTGGAGAAAGTGTACTACCACCTAAACAGAGAGACGCTGAAAGAGACAGCGTTGCGAAACAAGAAGGCTAAAAACAGAGACATGCTGTAATCCATGTAAATACCTATTCTTGAACCGTACAGCACCAAAATTACGCTTCTTCCTCTCATCTTAATGCGTGACCTGCCCACGATTTTGTAATAATTCCAGTAGCTTAGACAAAAATCTCATTACCTGTAGTTAATGAGATTCCTGCTATTCAATAGCGGGAATATCCAATATATTGTTGTAATGACAACCACTACTGGTAGCAGACATGAGCAATCACAGTATCCCAAACTGCAAGAGCAGTAATCTTCAGACACTTGAGAAGCAGGTAAAAAATCTTTTTAGTAAGAAAAAAGCAGCTACGGTTGAGATTTGCTTACTAAGCTCAGGTATCAGAGACAAATATCTAGTCTCAGTTGACGAAGGTAGAGCAACCTACGATGCAGAATTCAATAATTGGATCAAATATGGGAGTGGTGCTGCTCAGTACGGTGGAGTAGAAAACTTTACGAAATATGCAGGGGCAGGTGATGCGATCAATTACTTCTCTAGCGTAAAGAAACCTAAAAAAGACAATTTTGATTATGTGAACGCTCTTCCATTGAATAGCGTCTCTGCTCTAAATGAAGTGAACAAAATTATTAATTGCTTAGAGGGATTCGTTGATCACCGCAAAGAACCCAGAATATTTACTCTCTTCCATGGTTGGGTGCAGAGAACAAGCGAGGATGACAAGGTAGGCGAGGAAACAACGAAAATTGGAAAGCTGATTCATCCACAAAGCACTGCTTCTGATCTTAAGAGCTGGAGAGAGCATTGGGTATCTCCTGAAGGGAAGGTAATAAAACCTTCTTGGGATGGAATTAAGTTTACTGAGATTCGAATCAACAGTAGCCTTTTCGAGTGGAATCAAGCAGGAAATAAGTCTGAAGATCAGATTTGCTTTGACGATTTTACCAAAGAGCTTGCTCGTCTAAAGAAGGTTTTAATCGCAGAAGGATTTACTTCCAATGAGAATCGTAACGGAATTCTTGCTATTGATATATCTGACGAGCACATAGACGCCATCAAATCCGCATACGAATCTAAAGAGCAAAAAATGCTTGAGAAAATTAAAGCGCAGAGAGAAGCAGCATTAGGAATAGGTGCTCTTAAGAAGAAGAAATACAAAGAGAGCGAATAACATGGCGAAACCTCTTTATACACCAGACGAGTATGATGACCTCACTAAAGAAGTCAAAAAAAAGGGACATCTTTATAAAGTTTCATATCAGCAAGAAAAGAAGAAGAAGAAAGCTGCCACTGCTAAATCTGTCTTTCCGAAAGTCCTAAAAGTTCATTGTCATAAGAAAGACGACTGCGACAGATTCGCCAAAATGATTGGGAAACGTCTATCACCAGAGACGCTTGAGTTTGAGTTCAAGCAGTCGTCAAAGAAAAATAAGAATGCTGCGTGGATAGACGAACGCTCAAATGAAGTCAGATTCTCAAAGAAAGAGCGACTAGCGGAAAAGAATCAGCATAGACGAGAAACCGATCTATGGACAAACACCGTTTCGCATCAAAACGACGGCTACCAGCACTGGCAGACTTTCGAGATAACAATTCCTACCTTTGATGACTATCTAGAATTCCAAGTGAGAATAAATCACACGCTCTCACTCACAGCATCTTACTTTACTGTCGAAAAACCAGTATCAAAAGTCAGATACGGATGGAAATCTGAATGGGAAAACCATAACCCTCTCTATCCAATCTATATCGTATCTAAAGGTCGTGCAGATTCTCGTCTGACGGCTAAAGCATTAGACGAAATGAATGTCCCATATCGAGTCGTCATAGAACCTCAAGACTACGCAGCTTATTCGTGTTTTTTTAATGACGAGCAGATTTTGATCCTCCCTTTTTCAAATCATGGAAAAGGTCCAGGGGTAGCGAGAAACTGGTGCAAATATCATGCTAAGAGCGAAGGGTATTCAAGATTTTGGACGATGGATGACAACATCAAGTTCTTTGCTCGTCTTCATAAGCAAAGAAAATTCAAATTGCTCGACGGTGGAATGCTCAGAGTAATAGAGGAATTCGTTGATCGTTTTAAGAATGTTCCACTTGCTGGACTTCAGTATAGATTCTTCCCTGCAGAAAAATCACCACAACCTCCTTTTATTCTTAATACGAGAATATATTCCTGTCAGTTAATGAGTACTGAAGAGAAATATGTTTATCGTGGAAGATATAATGAAGATACGATTATCAGTCTAGATGTACTCAAAGACGGGAATTGTACGATGGATTTCAACATCGCCCTCATAGAGAAAGAGGCGACTCAAAAACTTGGGGGAGGTAATACTGAAGAGTTCTATGCTGGTGAGGGAACCTTACCCAAAAGTCTCATGCTTAAAGTCGTTTATCCAGAAGATACTAAGCTGAGTGAAATATTCAGTCGAGACCATCACAGCGTAAACTACAAGAAATACTACGTTAATGAACCAAGCTATATCGACGGATATGACCCGGAAGACAACAGAGCAGAAACTGATTTATTCAGATTTAAGAAGGTGAGGATCTAATAGTAAAATATGCTGATGATGAATTAAATCTCATAAGAAGCAAAATTAAAGAAGTTTTGCTAAAAAATGACACTACTTTAGCTATCGAGTATCTAATCGCAAACGAGCCAATAAGTTATGTTAAAGGAAGTATCAGGAGAAAACGCAGTTTGCTTAACAGTCATCATGAGAGCTGCGTTATACGGGAAAGCAATCAAACTTATGAGTTTCTACTATTACATCCAGAGTTAGGTAAATATGCAAAAAATGGCGAATTCAGGGTGTATGTAGACGATGTTCTAGTTCTATGTACCGAGTGTGAATTTCTGAAAAAAGATTATTCCGAATTTGAGTTATCTAGTGATTATGTGTCTTGGGAAATAGATTGGCAGGCTACTTCTGTCGCCAAGCTAGGAGAATGGGTTACACGCTTATCTGAGATCGCCGAAAAAAACAAAGAAGATTGGGGTATAGAAGATGAAAAAAATTTCCTTGAAGAGGAAAAAAGAATTAGACGGATGATAGATGAAGACTTCGAATTTGGAAATTTCAATTAGATATACAGTAAATCGAGGAAATTAATTTGAAAAATAGAAGTATAAGAAGAAGTATTCTCCACCATTGGACTTGGAAATGGACGAGAAATATAAACATACTACTTCTATTATCTGTCGTCATACTTAGTTTAGATAAAGGCGATAATTACAACATAGCGGTAATTGGTGCGATATTCTGGTTTCTTTTATTGGTGAACATTACGGTAATCTATGTAGTCGTAGATAAGATAAAATTCTTTCTAGACACCAAAAGTCTTTCCATCAACATGCGAAAGGATAAAGTTCTTTCATTGAATGGATTTGATAATCCTATTCCTTATTCCTTCGATATGAAGCAATCAGATATTAGGGGTTTAAGCAATTTCCCGATGTCTGATGCTGAAGAGCATTTTCTTTCAAGCGACCACGGCGAGTATCTTTTCAGATGTAAAAGATCTGATGTAATTTTAGGATTTCATGATAAAAGATTAGAAAGCATTAAGAGACCAGAGAAGTTCCACATCTGGGAACGAATGTCATTGGAAGAAGAAATGAGCTAAGAAAGCATTCTACTCACTCGCTTATGTGACACACATCACTTAGGAATAAAAGACACGCTTAATGCGTGTTTTTTTGTCAAAAAAATTAGTCTCGTATATACCCATTTGTATAAATAGATTCATGGAGAAATTTAATAGACAAGCAAGAGAGTACTTTGGAAGAGATGAATATGCTCTCGCTGTGACTATTACCGCTCCATCTATCAAGCAAGAAATACTTACTGAGATTCTTTCAAAATTTGTACGAGCAAAGTTGAACAAGTATTTGATTGGAACAAATTGGCGCAAGAAGTCGCAAGCAGAATTATTTCAGATAGTAGTGTTCCCAGAAGGTGTCACCGTAACTAAAGAATCGCATCGTGGATTCTTCAAAGGGAGCTTTTATGTTCGTCCAGAGTTGAGAACAAAATCTACAGACTGCCAACGACACTACCATTGCTTGATAAGAGTACCGAAAGAAGTGAAGAACAACTTACATTATTCGATCAATCTGAAGCAAGACACTCCAACACTTACGGAACTCACTCTAAACAGAATCTTTCTTGAGTACTCTAGAAAATATCCTGAGAGGCGTCTAGATCTAAGGATTGAGCAGTGTGCTTCAGCAGATTTACACCAACAGCATTATGCCACTAAGAATTTGAAGCTAGACGGTAAAATTACTGACGAGTACTTTTTCATCAACTAGCAGAGAACGATTATTTCTTCTCGTTTCAGATTTGAGTCACTGGGATATACCAGTGGCGAAGCGTGTCCGTCTTATAAATACTCATGAACATTAACACTCTCAGGAGCAACAATAATGCGTCAGCTAGATTCGACATTGCTAATCAGAATCAATCGTACAGACAAAGATCAGATCCTAAAGTCTTTTGGTACCAATAATGTCTCTGAGTACTTACGAGACAAATTATATGAGTACCACGAGAAAACACTCAAAGAAGGTAAAGCATGAACATCCAGAAACAAGAAGCAGAGAGAATCCTTAAAGCATCCAGTAAAGTATCAGCAATCACCTTGCGTAAAGCTGATACCCCTATGAACAAGAAGCAAGAGCACCAGTCTCTGTCTCGTCTAGTAGAACAAAAGATAACTCAAGGTAAAGAAGTCACCATCATCGTGATTGAGCATTAGCACATCCCAGAATCCGACTTATGCTTTTCCACACACAGCGAATACCAATATCAGGGTATATATGGGAGCTATTGTTTGTATCCCTAATCGTTTTTTCAATAAATTTTTCGCAGCAAAAATAGAGGTACCAGAAGTTGATGTCATTTAAGAAGTTTGTAAAAGAAGATTCAACGGCAGTAATAGCGCATATGAGAAAGATCAGGGATCAGATGCGTGTAATCAAGCTAAAACGGCAACTCGAAAAAGAGAAGGATTCTTTGTCAGCGATGAAACGTGAGAAGAATGGTAAGGGTATTCTGAGACACAAATATAGTTAATACTCGTCCTGTACTATGAAGAGCACCCAAATGAGATTTTGGTGAAGCGTTTTGCTTAGGAGTTAAATGATGGACCGTATCTTCATCCCCACAGTCTTCAGAGCTGATAACCAGATCAGCTATAACCATTTGTCTCCTTCGCTTCAGAAGAAAACCATTCTGGTAGTTCAGGCATGGGAAAAGAAGAAGTATTCAAGTGACTTTGATCTATTAGTACTCCCTCGCAAGATCAATATTCATGACGACTATCTGTGTTTAGCTAAGACACGAGAAATCATTCACAGGGAGGGAAGGAACACCAAATATGTGATGATGGACGACGACATGACATTCAAGCGAAGAAACGCTAAGTATTGGACAGGTGTTTCTGACATGGAGAAGAGCAAGCGAGACTGTACCCTAACAGATGTGAATCAGATGTTTTCTCTTTTCACTAAATGGTTAGACGAAGAAGGTGTATCCTTCGTGTCGCCATCACACGAAGAGAATCCTCCTCTTAACAAGTCGTATTCTAGTAATAGCTCGTGCTGCTCGTGCGTTGGATTCAACGGTAAAGACTTCGCTCATATGCTTAAAGAACTACCAACGAGTGAGATCAAGTACGCTGAAGACACTCTCTTATACTTGACTCTCCTATCATTGGGATATGGTAACCGAATATCCACGCAGTTCTGCGCTAAGAATCATTCCGTTGCGACAAGTAATCTTCCTGACACGGTTTGGGATAGGACAAGACAGCGTGATGTTGATCGAGATCATAAGTTCATTGAGAAGAGATTCCCTGAGTTCTATAAGATTCTGAGTAATAAAGATGGCAGCAGGGTAAGAGGTGGGTTTCGTGACTTCGGGAAAGTCAGCGTTAAGTATAGCGAGTGCTATAAAGCGAACATGAAGCGGAGAGTGTGCAAAGCGTAAGTCAGTGGAACAGTCATATGAGAGGGATTATGATGGAGCGACTTGTTTCGAAGTCATAGTGATACAAATTATAACAAAATTAGCAAATTTTCTTTCTTTAATGCTTCTGCATTAGGTAATATCGATATCAATTCTAAGCGCACGGACCTTAATGCTCTGTAGGTTAAAATTTCAATTATAAAATGGTATAGAAATGACCTTTGATCCGCTTCAATTATCTGCTGTTTCGATTATAGTTCTTGTCTTCCTAGTCTCCCTGGCCGGCGTAGGAAAAGATGATGGTTTTCTTGCGCAGATAAGCAGTATAGCTCCAAACACCCTGACATCGATCGGTATTTTTTTCACGTTTGTTGGAATTCTAGTTTCCTTATCGAATTTTGACGTAGAGTCGATCAATAGTGCAGTGCCCCAACTTTTGTCAGGCCTACAGCTTGCGTTTTTGTCATCGGTAGTTGGTCTATTTTTCTCCGTACTCTTCAGGTTTGTAATTGCTTTCGGAAATAGACGAAACACTGCTGGAGCGGTAGGGGCAAACGAGCTCTATGATGAGCTGAAGCGTATGAACGAAAACACCTTGCTTGTAAGAGATGCGCTTGTTGGAGAGGGAGACTCAAGTCTATCTACTCAGTTTGGGAAGCTTAGAAATGATTTCAGGGACTTTGCTGAGACAATGGCGGAAGATGGCACTCAGGCTTTAGTAAAAGCGCTTGAATCTGTTATTTCTGATTTTAACGAAAAAATTAATGAGCAGTTTGGTGAAAACTTTAAACAGTTGAACGAAGCAGTAGCTGCGTTACTTTTGTGGCAAGAAGAATACAAGACTCAGGTAGAAATGCTAACTACAGCCTTTCAAGAAACTCAGAAAGGAATTAAAAGTATTGAAGAGAGTGCATCAATGATTCCATCCCATATGGAATCCGTCGAAACAGTGTTTAATGCGACAGACGGCCGAGTTTCAGATCTCTATGAAGGCATTGGAGCTTTGCATGAGCTTAGAGAGTCTGCAAAAAACTCTGTGCCAGAATTGAAAGCATCCATTGAAAGTATGACTACCGGAATGCGTGAGTCAATTGACTCGCAATTAGAAACCCTCACATCACAAATCTCGGAATCTAAAGGTTTAACTGAAAATTTGAGCAGCATCATCAAATCGTCGTTAGAACAAACCGAACAAAATTTCCAGCAACAGATGAGTAAGTTTCAAGGCGTTCTCGATAGCCTCACTATGGGAGCAGATAATGTACTTGAGTCCACGGATACTGTCGCCAAGCGTGTGAATGAAATAATCGAAAATTTCTCATCTAATCAACAAAAAGTTGGGCGTGAAATTCAATCAAAAATAGATCAGTCAGTCGCAGACAACGTGGAAGCCATGAATCAAAGCCTTCAGGATCTTGACAAAGGCATGCAGCAGCAATTGCAGAGATCAATTGATAAGATGGGAAATAATCTGACGGCAATCACGGACACGTTTGTTACGACCTATGAGGATAATGCTCGCAAGATTATTGAGCTGAGTAGAAGCATTAATCAATGAGTAATATATTTCAGCATAAATCATCTGGGGATGACGAGTGGATTTCTGTATCCGATATGATGGCCGGTTTGATGATGATATTTCTCTTTATATCTATTATCTACATTGAGAATATCAGTAAATATTTTAGTGAAGTTTCAGATTTAAGTGATGACATATGTGCCGATTTACGGAACGAATTCAAAGAGGAAACTAACGAATGGGATATGTCTATCTGCGAGAATGGGTTGCTTATATCGTTTGAGAGCGACTCAAATTTTGAGGTAAACAGTGCGAACTTGTCAGCCGAATTCTCTAAAGTTTTAGAATCCTTCTATCCCAGGCTGATGAATGTGATGTTTGGATATAGAGAAACAATTAGCGAATTAAGAATCGAAGGCCATACTGATAGCTCAGTACGAGCTACTGATAGCCGATTAACAGGCTACGTTTACAACACTCAACTTTCTCAGAATAGATCGAGAAACGTCATGGAGTTTGCTCTTGCCTTACCGTTAATTATTGAGAATGAGCAGTATCTTGATTGGTCATTCACACATGTGACAGCGCACGGTATGTCTTCTAGCCAAAATGTTTTTGACGCTAATGGAATCGAAGATTACGCTGCTTCAAGACGTGTAGAGTTTAGGTTGCGTACTACTGCGGAGGAACGCCTTTTAGATCTTGTTTCGGAGATCAAAGCTAGTGGAACTTAAAGATTCGTTTACAGGTCTAGATCGGATTAGAAAGCGATTAAATGCTCCTGAGAGAACACTCTCTTTTGACAAGGCGATCGAGCAGAGAAGAGATATCGAGCGTGAGCTAAAGACCGAAGGCATTCTTGTAGAAAGAAATGATATAGAGTCGGTTGGCCCTTACCTTACATATAAAGGCGAACATCTAGCCATACTTTATATTCTAAATTCCACGTCCCCATCAAGCGAGCTTGAGAATAATACCCCCGGCTATTCAACACCAAAATTTCATTTAACTTGGTGCAGAACACTTGATTCCATGTCGAGGAAAAAGCGATTTGATCGCTATGTACTATCTCGCTCACCTTCTAATCTCTTTAGGGTAGAGGCTCTAGAGCGAGATGTTCACATTATTCGAGAGCTCGGCGAACGTCATATGTTGAACGACGTTCAGTTATTTCCGTGTCAAAACTGTCTAGATAGTCTGCGTTACAAAGATTTTAGTCTACAAACGTCAAAAAGTGATCGGTTAGGCCAAGTTAAAGAATTTGTCGTTCGAGAATACTTAGACGAGAACGATGGTAATTTGACTGTAATGAGACATTTGCCAAAAACATTGGCCCAGAATGCCAAAAGTGGTGGCTATACAGTTGACTTTCCAGAAATCTCAAGAGCTTTGCGAGCGGAGCATAACTGGAAATGTACTAAGTGCGATGTTGACATGTCGAACAATAAAGCTGGTCTTCATACCCATCACATTAGCGGAGTAAAATCAGACAACTCACGTAGCAATCTCATGGTGCTTTGCGCTTTATGCCATAAGGGGATCGATTCTCACCACGCTACTATGCATGTTAAAAAATCAATTGAATCGTTTATTCTAGCTCAACGAGGCTAGTCACTAGTTCGAAGAATATGCCTTCACTCTGCTTCGGTCGCTTAAAATCAGAAAGTAATGCGATCTATCCCTTGCTTACATCATGGAAATAGTATGAATGTCTCATTTAAAACCATATTTTGTTTATTAATCTCATCAAGTATATTTTTTGTGTATGTATCACAGGTTAGACCGGTCGGATGGTTTGATAGTGTGGTAGCGTTGGTAATAAGCGTTGGTTGTTTTATTTGGCTAAGATTTAAGGTCTTGAAATGAATATGCTCAATTAGGAGTGCTTATGTGTCTCAGCACTGAATAATTCTCTAGGCGATCTCCTGAAGTTTCACATCACCTTCAGTTGTTCATATTGTCGCCGTGTTTAGTAAAAGGGCATATTCTGTAGTGAGATATGCTTAGTTAATATCAGTAACTCAACTTCTAGGGATGATAATTTTAATGCGCATAATTATATTCGTCTTATTAATGCTACCAGCAGTTTTATTTGCTCAAGAATCAGATTTCGATGAGGTAAAGCGACTTGCAGAACAAGGACAAGTAGATGCTCAAAACGAACTCGGTGCTATGTATGCCAATGGAAATGGTGTTCCAGAGAATGACGCAGAAGCAGTTAATTGGTTTCGATTAGCAGCAGAACAAGGAAGCGAAACTGCTCAATTCGTTCTAGGTATTATGTATGACAACGGAGAAGGTGTTCCAGAGAATGACGCAGAAGCAGTTAAGTGGTATCGACTAGCAGCAGAACAAGGTGACGCAGATGCTCAACTCAATCTCGGTCTTATGTATGCCAGTGGATATGGTGTTCCAGAGAATAACGTAGAAGCAGTCAAATGGTATCGATTAGCAGCAGAACAAGGACAAATAGATGCTATAGCCGAACTCGGTGTTATGTATTGGGGTGGATATGGTGTTCCAGAGAATAACGTAGAAGCAGTCAAATGGTTTCGATTAGCAGCAGAACAAGGAAGCGCAATTGCTCAACACGTTCTAGGTGTTATTTATGATCTCGGAGAATCTGGAGTTCCAGAGAATGACGCAGAAGCAGTTAAATGGTTTCGATTAGCAGCAGAACAAGGACAAGCATCTTCTCAATACAAGCTTGGTGTTATGTATGCCAATGGAAATGGTGTTCCAGAGAATGACGCAGAAGCAGTTAAATGGTTTCGATTAGCAGCAGAACAAGGACAAGCATCTTCTCAATTCAAGCTTGGTGTCGGATATTTCAGTGGAGAAGGTGTTCCAGAGAATTACGTAGAAGCAGTCAAATGGTTCCGACTAGCAGCAGAACAAGGTGACGCAGATGCTCAATATAATCTTGGTGTCATTTATAACGATGGATTTGGTGTTCCAGAGAATGACGCAGAGGCAGTTAAATGGTTTCGATTAGCAGCAGATCAAGGAAACGCATTTGCTCAATACAATCTTGGTGTTATGTATGCCAGTGGATATGGTGTTCCAGAGAATAACGTAGAAGCAGTCAAATGGTATCGACTATCAGCAGAACAAGGACAAGCATCTGCTCAAAGCAATCTCGGTAATGCGTATCGAGATGGAAATGGAGTTCCAGAGAATTACGCAGAAGCAGTCAAATGGAAGCGATTAGCAGCAGAACAAGGACAAATAGTTGCTCAAGCCGATCTCGGTGCTATGTATTTCAATGGAGAAGGTGTTCCAGAGGATTATCTAACTGCATATGTTTGGACATCAGTCTCTGCGGCACAAGGTAATCAACTTGCTAAAGGAAATGTCGAAATTATTAAAGGAACACTTACAAATGAACAACTAGTACAAGGACAGGTATTAGCATCGAAATGTTTTGAATCTAATTTCAAAGATTGTCCATAATGACTTTGAGAGTGTGCAGACTTTACAATCAGATCAGCATAAGTGCTAATGTGTCTCAGCACTAAATAATCTCCAAAGCGATCTCCCACAGAATCTCATTGTCTACAGATCATGAGATTCACTTGTGACTAACTAAGTTTAAACAGTGAATTACTCTTCCTTGTAATTCTCTTCGAGAATTCCCTTTTCTTTTAGGGTCTTTGTTAGTTTTTCCAAACGAACGAGTGCAACCACTCCAACCATCCCAAAAACAAATCCCATTACTGCTAATCCTTCCATAATTTCCTCTCTTTAATTCACTGTTTAAACTTACTCCACGGTCTCCCAGTAAAGTAACTTAATTGTAAGAAAGTTACATTATTCGCTCCTACCAAGCAAAACCCCTTATCCTTCAGTGTCATACATAAACTTCAACAAAACCAAAGGAATAGGTTGCCAACCGTAATATTTCCTTAGAGCATAGATCCCAACATAAGGTTACTTTTTTGGGATTTTGACGATGAAACAAGCTCCGATTCTGGACAAGAAGCAGTACAAAGCACTTCTCGCAGCTACAAAGATGACAAGACACTCTGATCGTAATCGTTTGGCGGTAGTTCTCTCGTTTGGAGCGGGATTAAGAGCAATGGAGATAGCAGCAATCACGGTAGCAGACGTGATTGACGCTAATGGAGACGTGAAAGAGCAAGCGTTTTTGAAGAAGCATCAAGTGAAGGGGAACAAGTCAGGAACCATCTATCTCAGTGACGGTGTAAGAGCTGAGATCAAAAATTATGCACAGAAGCACTCGTACATCTTAGCGTGTCCCTCACAAGCTCTCGTGAAGTCTCAGAAGGGTGGTGGTTTTAACTCCAAAACGATTCAGCACTTGTTCAAGCGATTGTTCAAATCTATTGGTATGAATGATTGCAGTAGCCACAGTGGGAGAAGGAGTCTTCTAACTAGTTTGAACGACAATGGTGTGAACATTCGCACTATCCAAGCAATCGCTCGCCACAGTCATTTAAACACTACTGCTCGCTACTTGAGTGTCACTGATACGCAGATCAAGAATGCTGTGAATCTTGTTTTCTAGATATTCTGAAATTGTTACTATTACGGTTGAGCTACACAGTTTGTAATGGATAATTTTGGCAGGAAATGCAAGTATCTACCGGTGTTAAGGTTTCTAAAAACCGCCTATAAATCAAGGTCTTAGTCACTACATATCTACTACATACATATAAAATATGTCAATAAAAACAACTGCTTATGAGAATGTATTTGTTGAGTGGGAGTAATAGGTTGACTCTAAACTATTGATTTATATAGATTTGTGAGTTGCAAAGAAGTTGCAAAGAGCCCCGTTTTTGGGGCTTTTTACAAGCAAAGTTACAAACGGTAGCGATTACTGCGCATCATAAGTATCGTGTATGAGTGCTAAGCGTAATTGACGCTGACACACATGTGGTGGGGCTTACCATGTATGAGTACGTTAACTCAGAGAGGTAAGCATGACAGCAGTAGCCCGTTTAGCTTTAGTGATAGACAATAGGAGAACGCAAAAACAGCGCAGCAAGCGCTCAGCTCCTACCCAGTCCTTCCTAACGGACAAGCACCCTATCTACGGCGGAATAGCAGACATCGTGAGAACTCAGTAAAGCGGCGGGTACTGGCACTTTCGTATGTGGACTAGCGAAGAAGGTAAGTACGTTCGTTCGTAAGACGCTGAAAACCAAGCACTTGGATACAGCTGTCGAGCGAGCGGAGAACGAGTTTTTCGCCATCAAAGCTAACGATAATAGTTATTACTGGAACTTTGCCAGAACTGCTAGACCCAATCGAAGGACAAGCTCCAAACTACCCTTCCACCAACGCCTTCATGCTAGCAAGCGCAGCTTCGAACATTTGCCGCCTCTGTGCGATATCTGCATCTTTCGCAGCCTGATCGGGCAAGTTAGAAACATCATACATTAGCGTATAGACTAGTTGAGCCGCTGCCTGGTTGACGTATCGCGCCTCAAGATTGCCGTGGTAAAAATTGTAAAATCCACTTTCTGGAGCAGGCTGAGCATAGCCATAGGATCGATCAGTTTGGGCAACTAGTACTTCAGTAATCCTGCCTCCTGCCAGCGATCTGACCGTACCGATTCCACCATCACCTGAGGTAATCTCGCAATCGACATCTAGCCACTCTGAAATGGCACAATAGTCACCGATTTTCTCCCAGACCAGTCTGACAGGAGCGCTAACATCAACTTCCATCTCTATAGTTACGTATTCAGATTGTGCGCTTACTGACGATACTGCGGCAAATAGTCCAGCTGCAGCGAAACCAAGAATTAGCTTTTTCATTTTGATATTCCTGTGTGAGAGAGTCTTATCCAGTACATATATAGGTTGACACAAGAACATTAAGGCTATGTTATGAGTCGATTCAGGCCTGAGTAGCTAAAAGACTTGATTGGCCAAATATCATGCGAAAGCATGCGCCGCCCTCTGATTTGTTAATGTATTCGATCTTTCCTTCATGCAGCTTCACCACTTCCATTACTATCGCTAGGCCTAATCCGGCGCCAGGTGCTCTATTTGAAGGTGCACGGCGGAAGCGCTCGAAAATCTGCGCCCCTAAATCCTTGTCTATACCTGGACCTTGATCAGAAACCTCAATCACATAATCATCAGAAACATTGACTTTTACTTCCGTATCAATAGGAGTGTGATTAATCGCGTTTTCTATCAAGTTTCGTAGCGCATCTTCCACGGCCTGGTGATTGCCCTGGATAAAGACAGGTGAATCGGTGCCAGTCAATGCAAGAGATCGCTGCCGATCAATAGCCAATGGAGCCATGTAGTTCACTACATTAGTTGCACAAGACTTCAAATCGATCAATTCAGATCTATCCAATACGCCACTGTCGAGTCGGGCAACTTGCAGAAGTTGATTAACAAGGCGAGTCATACGTTCAACATCGTTGCGCAATGCACGCGTATCGGCTTCTGACCCTAAATTTTCCAATGCGCCACTTATAACCGTAAGAGGTGTCCGTAGTTCATGAGCCGCATTCGCTGTAAATCGGCGCTGAATCTCAAATCCCTCTTCGACTCGGTCCATTGCCTGATTAAATGCTGCGACCATTGGTGCAATTTCGGTGGGTAACTCAGCAGTATCCAGGCGTACCGACAAACTCTCTGGCCGAATATTCGCTGATTGTGCGGCCGTCTTTATTAGGGGTTTTAATCCTCCTCGAATAGCAGCAATACCAACACAAACGTCGAGCGGTTAAAGCTTATAAGAAGGGTCTTTCTTCTCGATAACGCGTTTCATCGCGCCGAATTCCAGCGACCCTGCCGGCTGTCCCATATTTTGTACTGCGAGTAACTTCGCGCTGCGATT
>Ga0209119_1002300_pt1 | contig 17687 bp, 12 predicted proteins | sample COG_03_FD_184747 | JGI IMG/M metagenome (GOLD analysis project Ga0209119, IMG submission 184747) | Pelagic Microbial community sample from North Sea - COGITO 998_met_03 (SPAdes) (version 2) | ecosystem: Environmental > Aquatic > Marine > Neritic zone/Coastal water | place: Helgoland, sampling... | reverse complement strand
GTTAGAGTTGAGGTTATTTGTGATAGGGAAGGGTTCTGGTTAAAACCTCACTGTGATATCAAAGAAAAACTATTGTCAGGCTTAATTTTTGTTAATAATGCCAACGAATCTGAAGACCTTGGTACTGATTTTTATAATGAAAAATTAGAGAAAGTTAAAACAGTTCCGTATAAAAATAATTATGGCTATCTCTTTTCAAGTGGACCTAATACTTGGCATGGTATGGAAAAGAAAAGAATAGTTAAAGAAAGACGATGCATTCAAGTTAACTATGTTACCTTTGAAACAGATTGGAAAGTTCTGTAATTAAATAAAGTTTTTTACTAGTATCTATTTTGAGTACGTAACCACCTATAAATATAAAAAAAATAACTCGTTTTGGGCACACAAAACTAAGTAAACATTGTTTCTATTAATATTTGTATATAGAAATTTAAGATGTTTGAAAAATTAGAAGAATTAGCAAAAAATAACAAAAAAATTTCAGATTTTCACATTAGAAGTGGCTGGCCATTAGCATTTAGACAAACTGGAGAAATACATAAAATTCCAGAGATAGTTGTCAAAGAACAAGATCTTCAAGATTTGTTATCGACTAATTGTAATGAAACTGAAATGAATAAGTTTAGTGAAACTCATGAGTTAGATTCATCAGTTACATTAAGTGGACTAAGATTTAGAGCTAATTTTTACAAAACTATTCAAGGAACAGCTGCTGTATTAAGAAGAGTAGAGAGTGTAATTCCTGAAATGGAACAATTTGATTTACCCCAAGTTCTTTATGATATTGTAGATATGCATAAAGGATTAGTTTTAGTAACTGGACCTACGGGGTCTGGTAAGTCAACAACACTTGCAGCTATTATAAATGAAATTAATAAGACTAAAACTGCAAATATTATTACAGTTGAAGATCCAGTTGAATTTATTCATAAAGATTTAAAAAGTATCGTGTCTCATAGAGAAGTGGGCAAACAAACCAAAACATTTTCTAGTGCATTAAAAGCAGCACTTAGAGAGGATCCAGATGTAATTCTAGTTGGGGAGATGAGAGATTTAGAAACTGTTTCTCTTGCACTGACTGCTGCTGAAACAGGACATTTAGTTTTTGGAACCCTTCACACTAGTGGTGCTCCTAATACAATAAATAGAATTATTGACGTTTTTCCACCTGAGCAACAAGCTCAAATAAGAGCACAGATATCTTCTTCTTTAAAGATGGTGGTTACTCAAAGACTTCTTAAAACTAAAGATGGTCAAGGCCGTTGTGCAGCGTTTGAAGTGATGAAGTGTACGCCTCCAATTCAAAACTTAATTAGAGAAGCTAAAATTCATCAAATACCTAGCATCATGCAAACTTCTGTGAGAGATGGTATGATCACTATGACTAAATCATTAGAAGAATTAGTTAAGGCAGGTAAGATAGATGCGAGTGCAGGACGAGAAGATTAAAGGATTTAATGTCCTTGAATTAATTATTGTCATAGCAATTATTGGCGTCCTCTCCGCTGTTGCTTATCCAAATTTTTCAGATTGGCGAAAAGATAGAGAGACTAGAAATTCTGTAGTTAAAATAAAATCTTTAATTGAGGGAATAAACGCACAAGTTCAAAGAGGTCAATATGCATTTGTCCAAGTAGATGTGAAGGAAGGTGAATTAGTAAGTGGAGATGATGGGTTAATTGTAACTTCAAAAGGAATGAAACCAAAAACACTTGCTACACTTCTTAATACTGGAGGAAGTGACTGGTGGGTGAAACCAAATGAACGATGTAACAATGTTGATCAAGCATACTGGGATGAAGATCCAGACCCAGATAGAGATCAAATAATTGATTTAGATAAAATAGAAGTAAGACAGATAGTTTTAGATAATGTTGCAACTACATGGCGTGATAAAAAGGGAGCAGTTTGTTTTGGTAAAAATGACCAATGGTACAGTGGTAACGGTGAATTGGTTTCATCATCAGGTGGTGATTTAAGTGTAGATAGTTATTTATTTATTTGTAATAGATCCAGAACAAGATCGCAGTGTGATATAGATAACGATACAGGCGAACCGACAACAGAACATGATTATTTATATGTTATAGAGTGGTCAAGATTTGGAAATATTAAACTTGAGAAATGGAATAAAAGAGATTTAGAATGGATTGAACAATAATATGAAAAAAAATAAATCTAAAATTTCTGGTTTATCCATATTAGAAGCATTGGTATCAACCGCTATTGTTGGAATTGGTTTTATAGCAATTCTGCAAATGACGAATTTTTCAGTACAATCTATTGATAATTCAGGAGATAGAACCAAAGCAAACTATTTAACTGAAATGATAGCTGAAGATGTGATTGGTAGCAAAAACACTTTATACGGTACCAATTCTGATAATGAAAATATTGTATTTAATCAGGATGGCTCAATGTCATTTGCCGATGGAAGTGATGCGAGTGGTTTAAAAAAATTTTCGGAACATTTAAACACTAATGGTTGGAACGCAAGTTTGAATTGTGGAAATTCATCGACAGGTTCAGGTATCACTAATACTGATAATATTTATCAAACTCAAGAAAATGATGCTCCAAGGAACAAAGAAGCAAAATGGGACATGATATTTAATGAAAATAGATTTTTGAAATGTAAAAGCAATAATGAAACAAAAAAACTAGAAACATTTAAAGTATGCAAATGGGATTGCACATATAAAAATGATTTTGTTTTTGATGACCCAATTTATATTAGTAGAATTGAGATGCTTTTGAATAATGGAAAAAAAAAGAAACATTTATATTTTCAATCAGATTACAATATAAAAACAACTGACACTAATTCAGGTGGTGATGACGGTGAAGGTGGTTAGAATGAAAAAAAGATATTTAAAAAGTATAGCAGGGCTTACTTTGGTTGAAATTTTAATTGGAATTGTTGTTTCATCACTGATGATGGCCGCCATGTACTCAACCTACTCAATTGTTAATAATAGTTACAGTCAAGTTGTTGATAAAGCAAAGATCAGTAGATCATCAAGAGATTTAGTAGAGTTGTTAATTCGAGATATTAGAATGTCAGGATTTAAATATTATCTTGGAACAAATGAATTAGGTTATCCTGAGCAAAGTTACTTAGAATTTGTTGGGGGTTCTTCAATCAAAGAAAGTCATGATCCCATAGTTATTGTAGCAAATAAACTAGGTCACAATATTGATGGCACTGATTCAACAGTTACTAAAAATGATCCTACTAGCGATTTGTGTTGTGATAAAATTCATATTGTCTTCGAAGATTTTAATCAAAACGACAAACTTCAACCCTATAAAAAATATAAATTAACCTATTATGCCTCACCCACTCAAGATGCAGATGGCACCAATCAAAGATATGCCGTTTATAAATCTAAGATTAGCTGGAAACAAAAAAGAAGTTCAGAGACTGCATCGTGGCCTACAGAAGGTGATTGGGTTAGTGATTGTACGGAATGTTACCATGAACAACTCGTTAAAGATTACGTTGAAGATATGGAGTTCATAGCTCTTGATCAAGAGGGAAGAAAACTTTCACCTGACCCTAGTCCATCTAATAATAGCGCCAGACAAAATTTATATAAGATTAGATCTGTAGATATTAGATTAGCATTTAGATCTGAAAATGAATTTTTTAGATTTGAAGCAAGAGGAGGTAATGAAAGGCAGTTAAGTGGATTTTCAAGAGCAATTAGAAAATATTCAGATAGGTATTTAAGGGATAGCGTAGTTGTTACAGTTTATACAAGAAATATTATTGATGATGGAATATTTTAATGAATAGAAATAATCAAAAAGGTTTTACTCTTATTTTATCACTTGTACTTTTATTAGTGATGTCTCTTATGGGTGGGAGCTTGATTGTTATTTCTTCTAGCGACCATCAAAGCAATAATACTAGCGATGAATATCAACAAACATTTTATGTGGCGGAACATGCTTTAATTGAAGCTGAGAAATATGTCATTAATCAAATGATTGGTCCTTGGAAAAACGCTGAAGGAAAAGATGCATACGATAATTATGTTAATAAATTACAATCTTTAGCAACCAATAATAATTTTGCAAGGCAGACAGATGCGAGCTCTCCTTGGCCAAATGGTAGAGGCATACCGACAAATATTATTAATGTATCGAGTACCCCTTGCTCTAATAGTTTTAGAAACCTACTTAAAGACGGAGATGGCAACACATCAGTTGCGGCTCATCAAACTCTTTGGAATTTTGGACAATTAATTGAACCGATATTAACTGCTGAGAGTGCTCCTGATAAAGAAATTGAACATATGAAAAGATATAGATGGGAATTTTTTGTGATCAATGTTGGAAGATCAACGTTTAAGGGTGCTGGTACTAGTTTAAAAAAAACATCAACTAATGCTCAACAGCAGGGGAATGCATATAAATTATATGGGTGTGGATACTTAATGCCAAAAGGAGCAGCACTTACTGATATAGATGATCCTGAAATCTTAATACCTCTAGAAACATTAGTTATATTATCAGGTTAAGACCTAAAATGGGGACAAAGAAAAATATTTAGATTTATTAATATTCTTAATTTGTTTAAAAAATTGTATGCAATTTTTATTAAAAATAAGTTTAATGTTGTTTTTAATAAATTTTAGTGCACCAAATGTTAGTGTTGCATGTGAATTTTTAAAAGAGGAGATTGGCACTCCAATTTTAAATATTATCGAAAAATATGATTATCTTGATGACCCTACTTATGAAGGTAGCGAGTCTTTTACCTTAGTTAAAGAATATGACAGCCTAAGTTTATGTGAGAACTCTGAATTAGAAGATACTTTGATAAAAGTATTTGTTAAAGAGGGCAAAATTATTGCAACTGAAATTGAGGGCCCATATGGTGAGGCCAAAAATGGTAAAATTTTAAATTTTGCTAAAATTTATTTAGGCTACTCAACTGAGGAAGAAATTGATGAAAAATGGACTGGAGGCACAACCTTATCATCTTTTGGCGAGAATGTAGTTTATGGGCGAGTTGAATTTATAGATGGAAATTATGAAACCTTAACCATCTCTAAACCTGAGTTTAAGCAATTTTTGTTTGGACCTAATGTGCAAGAAATTATGATGTAGTAGAAATTTTGATTTATGAAAAAAATATATAAAATATTAGGCTTATTGATTTTAATTTTAAACTTTAATCAATTTACAAATGCAAAACCATTACCCCCAGGCTCTGGAGAAGGTGATGTACCAGCTAATATTTTAATTTTATTAGATAGCTCTGCTAGTATGACTGCTAGAATTGGAGATGGTTTTCCAGCCCTCACTTCAGCAGCTACTGATTGGAACGGCAATAGAGTTTTTACAAATGCCTCTAAGCAGGATGGGGGATTATATATGGTTAATTCTTCAGGAGAGAGAATTAACTTTTCAGGGAAAAAAGATAATGGAGATACTTATGAAAGATCTATATGGTGGGCTAATGATGATACTGACCGGACTTGTGATAATAATATAAATCATAGAGGCAGAGGAACCAATTACAGGGTTACAGAAAATAGAATGTTGCATGAAGTACGTTATGTAACTGGAGTAACTGTTGGTGGAACCAATATTAGTAATGAAAATCTTTTATTCATAGGTCAATATCAACCAAAAAATAATCGTAGTTCCATTATTGCTGTCGACGATCAATATAGATGCAGACTTGCTATGAATATAGATGGTGTTAATGCTAGAGGCCATCAACCTAAGGGTTTTGATATTAGTAATAATGCTGATGGAGATATTATTGTAGCAGCCTATGGTAGAGATGGTAAAAATGCTTACCAACAAACTTGTAATTTAAATGATGGAAAATGTGCAAAAGTATCAGTCAAAGGTAAAAATCAAAACAATCAATATGGAAGATTATTCGATGGAGCTCGTTTTAGGTTAAATAGCGACTCAACTGTAATGTATGTTTCTGATGATAACCATGTATGGGGTTATCAAACAAGAATATCTAATGGAGTGCCATTAATTCAAACCAGCTCTTTTGAATTCAGAAAGTGTATTGGACGTGCTGGTGCTACTGGAACCCAAGTAAGAGATATTCAGAATTTCGATATATCGAGTAGCGATGATGATGTAATGTATGTTGCGGGTAGAAACAATACAGTTCAAAGGGTTGAATGGACTTCAGATACAGTTTGTACAGCAACAGTCACTGCAGGAACCCCTAATTCAAATTCAAACCGTGATGAAACTGCTGGAAGCTTAGATGCTGAAGATATTAGAATAACAGATAGTGTGAGCGCTCTAAATATAGTAGGGGGCAGAATTATATTTAGCCACAGTGGTCATGTTGATGAATTAACTGAAAGCCTTTTTACTGCAGCTAGAAAAAATGATGCCTGGCAAATTGCATATGGGGGAACGCTAGACTCAAGAATGGATGGGGCCAAAAAAGCGATTATTGCAGTTTTATCTGATAGCAGCTTAACTAGTGGTGCAAATTTTGGTTTTGGTCATTGGAATGCTGGTGAAAAAGCCTACCCTAAAAACAGAAACCCTGGCGGTAGTGGCTACTGTCATAGAAATAATACAAGGTGTCAATATTATGAAGGTTGGAAAGGGATCCATCCAGCAGGTACAAGTGAAGTATGTTCAATAAATTCTTGTTTAAATGTTGGGATTAGTCCAGAGGGTGCTAATAGAGCTATTCAAGTTGTTCAAACCATTAACACAAGCTTTGGAACAGACTCTGAAGCTTTTTCTCAAATTGCTCATGATTATTTTTTTGGCCCTGTATCTCCTCACGATCCAGACTCTGATTGTCAGTTAAATTATGTAATTGTTATTGGTGATGGTATGATGTCTGGTACAGGAACAGATTCAGATGGTGGTATTGGAAGGACTAAAGATAGACTTACAAGATTAAGAACTGATTTAGGTGTCAAAAGTTTAATGGTTGCTTACGGCCCTGGCATAAAGGATGCTGGAATGACACAATTTGATGAATTAGCTGTAGTTGGTTCATGCGATGCTGCTGGAGATCAAGACTGTGAGGCTACAATTGTAGCCAAAACTCCTTTAGAACTTCAAACAACACTTGCACAAAAAATTAGACAAATCTTAGCTGAACGTTTGGCATTTACTGCTCCATCAATTACAGCAACTATTCAACAAGGAGGCTCATTGTATCAAGCGCAATTTGCTTACGAACAATATGGTGAATGGCAGGGAACTATCTTAAGAAAAACATTGAACTCAGACGGAACAGTTGATCATGATGAAAACAGTCCAGGAAATTGGGATGCAGCGAAACGTGTAAAATTACAATCAGCTGGTGGAACAGCTGATCCTGGTAATGCAGATGGTAGAAATATATGGACAGCAATTGGAAGTAGCGATGCAAACTATATTGGAAATTGGGATAATGTTAATGAAACAAACGCACCACTTTTAGAAACTGAGATGGAAAAGTTGGGCTATCAGATTAATAATTATTACACTTCAAGCTCAACATGTACTGGAGATGATACCACAACAGAGGAACGTAATGGTCTTTTGCGCTTTTTAGCTGGCCAAGATTTTTTTGATTATGATGGAGATTGTATAACTACTGAGTTAAGAGATCATGTACTTGGTGACATATATCATTCTCAGTTAATTGAAGTTGGTGCACCAGATGGTGATTTAAAATTTACTGATAACAACCAAGAAGCTTATTTTAGAGCAACAAACAATTATCAAGCTTTTAAAAATTCATATGCAACTAGAAGAGATGTTTTATATGCAGGTTCAAATAGTGGATTGCTTCATGCATTTAATGCCCAAACAGGAGATGAGGAATGGGCATTTCTTCCACCACTATTAATGGGAAAATTACCCACAATGATTAACTCTAACCTTGATGGAAGAGTTGATGGATCTAAAGGAGGTAGTAATGCAATATTTGGAGTAGATGGCTCTCCAGTTGTTCATGATGTATTTATGAAAGGCTTAACTCCTGAAGGAAATGTTGAAGGAACAAAAAGTTGGCATAGTATATTATTTGTTCCGTTTGGAAGAGGTGGAGCAGGTTTTTCAGTATTAGATGTTACAAATCCAATAGTAAAAGATGGTGCAGGACCATTACACATGTTCACTGTTTATAATGATTACATAAATAATATGGTCTATATCGCAGATCATGAAGGAAGCATTAGGGAGGAAGAATATTCTTCAGGTTCCGCTAATATCAGTAGCTCAGTTGAAGCCAAAAAAGCAACTTCAAATTATAATGGATTGGTTGCAAATGATGGAGGCACCGACTCAACAACTTTTACAAATCGAGATGCAAATGCAGTGTGCCAGACTAATGCTGAGGTGAGTGGAAATTTTGCAACTAATGGAACTTCGTCTTGTTATATAGGTCAAACCTTAACTTTTAATGATGTAATACTTAACACTCCAAACAATCAAGCAATAGACCCTAATATGTTAAATGTTACAGAGATGGTTGGAGGTGAATTTTTACCAGTTACATTTTCAGATGCAAGAATGCTAAATGGTGAGTTGGTAATTACTTTTAACGAAGAAAAGATTTTTAATATAGGTCAAAGTTCAAACGAAGAAAGAGTAACAAATAATATTTTTGTTCAAACATCATGTACAGCAGAAAGAGGAATTGACCCTGCTTTTGATTATAGTAAATTAGGTGAGACTTGGTCTACACCAAGAATTGCAAGGTTACCCTCTGATATTGAAGGTGATAGTGCTGACCCAGCAAATGATAAATATGTAGCAATCATGGGTGGTGGAATGGCTAATAACAATTTATGTGCTGGCTCTGCTTTATTTTTAGTTGAATTAGATGACCTAGATGAACCTGGAAGAATTTATGGTGCCGAAGCTAATGGTGGACCGATTACAATTATTGATACATCACCAGAAGGTGTGGCTCTTGGAAATGATGTAATTGAAACACTCAATGGTAGTGATATTAACAATGCTATACCAACTTCCCCACTTGTCATTACACCAGATACAGCCTTTGGAATTCCTTGGCGTGGAGCAATGGTTTACATAAATGATAGAGAAGGGAAAATTACAAAAATAAACTTAACAGACTCTACAGTGAATGATGCTAAATTATTTGATCAAACAACATTATTTAGATTAAATGCCAACACTACGAACAAAAGATATACATTTTTCTCAATGGATGCAGGTGTAGGAGTTACCACAAAAGATTTTTGGTTGTTTGGAGGAACTGGCGACTTTAATCAGCTAGGAGATAAAGGGCAATTTATGGATAATATTTTGTATGGCATTAGAGATTTTGATTTCCCCAATTTTAAACATTTAAATGGCGTTGTTGTTCCATCATATAATGATGAGTCTTTTACATTAATAGCGCATCAAGGAGCAAATAATGCTAGATCAATTGATGATGCAGACGTTTGTTCTGATGTTACAGCAGATACAGATGGCAGCGAATGCCCAACAAATTCAGAAAGTGCTTGGGTAATTCATTTAGATGATCAAAACGATAATACTCACAGAAAAGCTTCAGCACCTCCAACTTTATTTAAAGGACAAGTTTATTTTCCAGTATACGAACCAGCCCCAGGATCAAATAGATGTAATATTGGAAAGGCTTATATTTGTGCTGCAGATGATGAGTGTGGAACTAATAATTCACACAAATTAGTTAAGGGTTCAGAGGCTAATGGAAAAAATTGTACCTTTGTAAGAGAAGGGGTGTTATCTGAATTAGTAATATTTGGAGACAAATTATTTGCAAACGTTGCGGGCCCAAGTGATAATGAAAATACACTTTATTCAATATTGGCATTAGCAGGAGAAGTTTTATCTAATAAAGGTGGTTGGAGAGACGTAGGATTTTAAATCAAAAGTCTTTTATGCTATTTTTTTAAGACCAAAATATTTTAATATAGAAATAACCAATCCATACAAACATATTAAGCATGGTTATAAAAATAATTGCTAAGCCCACAATAGAGTCTTGGTCAACTTTTTTTCTCCATTTAGATTGAAAAAACTTTAACGAATAAGCATAAGTTAAAATGAATATATTTAAAGCAGAGATAATAATGTTTATAAATAAAAAAATATTCACTTAAGTAATTAGTTTTTTTTGTTCAATCTTATTCTCTAATTTAAAAATATTTTTATATAATCATTTGAAAAAAGAAAGATTAATGTTCCAATAATTATAAATGGACCAAAAGGTATTTGTGAAGACAGTTTTTTTTTATTTGTTATTAAATCTGGAATTACACTTATAAGTGCTGCCACAGATGAAAAAAATATTATAAAAGGAATTGACATCCATCCAAACCAAAAACCAATTGCAGACAATAACTTTGCATCTCCTAAACCCATTCCTTCTTTATTTCTAATTTTTTTATAAGTAAAAATTATTAACCAAATTATCACGTAGCCAAAGAAACCTCCCACTAAAGAGTTAACTAAATTTGGAAATAAGGTTGTATTTAAATTTGGATCAAATGATTTTAATATGCCAATTATCATAAGAGGATACGTTAATTCATTTGGAATTATGAAATGTTTAAAATCAATAAAAAAAATTATCACAAAGCTGATACTTAAAATAAAAAAGAGAAGAGTAGTTAACGAAACCCCAAAGAAATGAAAAATTACAACAAAACTTATTGCTGAAACTAATTCTACTAAAAAATATTTAATATCAATTTTAGATGAACAATGTCTGCATTTTGCATTTAAAAACAAATAAGAAAACAATGGAATGTTATCGTGCCATTTAATTTGAGCTTTACAAGATGGACAGTGTGATCGTCCTGTGACAACGCTTATATTGTCAGGAATTCTGTGAATGCAAACGTTACTGAAGCTGCCCCATATACTTCCAAAGATAAATGCTATAAGATATAACACAACTTATAAGGTAATTTTAGAGGACAGTTCTATGAACCCATCAATGCAATATTGTAAAAGCATCATTGCGTCTGTAAGGTGTAAGTAGAGGTTGGGAGTATGAATAATGAGTTCCATCACTCACAAAACTATCAAAAATTTAATGAATATCAATTTATAAATAATATGTTCTTTGGTGCTAAAAAAACAGAAACAATCAAGGTTGATAATACGAGTATTAAAGACTTAGAATTAGTTACAAAAATGAGCCAAGAGTTTGCAAAAACTCTTGATTTAAAAGAAACATTACAAACCTCATTGGAAGTAATTATCAAAAGAATTAATGCTCAAGCCGCTAACATTTTTTTAATAGATGATGATAAACAAAATTTTCAATGTATTGCATCAAAGCATCAAGCATACTTAGAAGACTTTGAAATTCCAATTACACAAGGTGTAATGGGAAAAGCAGCACTTATGAAAGAATGTATAAGAGTTGGTGATGTGAGAAAAGATGTAAGAGAAATTGCTGAGTTCTATTTTGATTTAGATAATAAAACAAACTTTACAACTTATTCCGTTTTATGTTCTCCATTAATCGTTTCAGATGAATGCATTGGTGTTATTCATTGCTTAAATAAAAAAACAGACAATAAACTTTTTGAAGAAAGCGATAGAAAACTTTTAGAAACTTTATCTGGACCTGCAGCATTGGCAATTAGAAATGCGAAGATGGCAAAAGACTTGATTGATAAAAATAGAATGGAAAAAGAAATAGAAATTGTTGGTGAAATTCAAAAAACATTACTATCTCAAAATATAAAAGAAAATTTTCCTATTGCCGGAATAAATATTCCTGCAAAAGTTGTTTCTGGAGATTTTTATAATTTTTCAGAATTATCTAATGGAGTTTATGGCTTTGGAGTTGCAGACGTATCAGGTAAAGGAATTAAATCTTCATTACTAATGTCAAAAGCATCAAGTCTCTATAGATGTTTAAGTAAAACAAATTTTTCTGCAGCAGGTCTTTTAGATATTTTAAATACAGAGATCTGTGAAACCACTTCAAGAGGAATGTTTGTAACAATGTTGATTGGAATTTATGATAGTAACAAAAAAGAATTAACTTTAGCAAATGCTGGTCACGAACCTCCGTTAATTTATTCTAATGATGGAAATTTTTCTAATTTTGAAGAAGCTGGACCACCTTTAGGCATAGCCCCAAAATTTAAATTTAAAGAAACTAAAATTAGTTTCTCAAATAGTTCAATGTACATCTTCACTGATGGCATTACTGAAATAAGAGATGCCAAAGGAAACATGCTAGAAGCAGATGGGTTTAAAAATTATATTAAAAAGTATCAACAAATTCCAAACCACGAAAGATTAAACAAGATTATTGAAGATATAATTAAATCTGGTCGTATACAAAAGGATGATTTAACAATTGTAGCAGTTGATGCTTAATAATTATTAGTAAATTAGTTATTATTTAAAATATATTTTTATTTATCTTCTTTTAGGGAGAACTAAATAGATTTAAGAGTAATTTTGAGTAGAAAAGATTAGTTCAATCCAATATTTGCCTTCATGGTTCTATTTTAGGATGAAATCACAAGAAAACGCTTAAAAAATTTCTCATACGTCATATACAATGACTTTAATTGATTTCAACTCATGAGTGTCCTATGATCTTGTTTATAAACTGTTGTCAAAAAACATTGTCAGCATGAGTAATAATCAATTTTTAATTGAAAATTACAAAATATATCAACATTATATTTTCGGAATAGGTAATATAGTAATTATCAAAATTTTTATAATATTTGTATTTATCTCTAGCACAAATTGAAAAATTTCTAACATAAATTAAAAAATTTCTAACACAAAAATCATAAATGCATTAATTATTCAATTATCATTGATTTTATTGGTTTATTTACAATTTTTGAAAAATATCGTATCTCTAACACAAAAAAACTAATTTTTGATCTTACTTTTCAAAAATAGTTGATTTTGTTGGTTTATTTACAATTAGTAAAAAATACCATGGCTCTAACACAAAAAAAATTTGTTTTTGACTTTATTTGTCGATTATTAAATCTCTAACACAAAAAAGATACTTTTTGTCCTTATTTTTCAATTATCGTTGATTTTATTAGTTTATTTTTGATTTGTGAAAAATACCATGGCTCTAACACAAAAAAAATAGTTTTTTGAGATTGTTTATAGATTTTAAGATCTCTAACACAAAAAAATTACTTTTTGATTTTATTTTTTGAATATAATTGATTTTACTAAAATTCATAAATTTATAATGATTCTTAAAATCTCAATAAATTTTGAAAAATTATAATATGTAAAAATTTTATACGTTTTTTCAGATAAATTAAATTCCCAAAAAGCTAATACATAAGAAATGATTATAATTTGTGTTAGAGGTAAATTCAAATTTTATAAAAAAGACATTTATCTTAACATTTTAATACGGACATAAAAAAATTGATTTTGCTTGGTTTTTTAAATACTGCCCGTTTTGAGCACTATAATCATTATCTTGTGTAAGAGTTTATCCATTTTGGTGTTAGAGATTCACTAGTTTGATTAAATAAATATATTTAAATATTATGAATGATCAAGAAGACGATAAAAAAAATTTAGACAACACATTATCAGACAATGATAATAATAATCAATCAGAAGTTGATTTAAATAATCAACCTCAGAGCGAAGAAAATCAAAACCAAAATAACGAACCCGATTCAGATAATGAAAATCAATCTATAGTTGATTCAAATAATCAAACTATGAATGAAAACAAATATAAAAATCAAGAAACTGATTTAAATGAAGAAGCTAACAATCAAAATATTGAAGAGAAGATAACTGTAGAAACTTTAGATGAAATAAAAAATGAAAATAATAAGTCGTCTCATCAAGTTATTCATAAAAAAGAAGGTAGATTACATATTTATGTAAGGCAGGATAAATATAAAGGTGAACTCAAATCAAAAAATTGGGTTGGTAGGCTTTATATTGATGGTAAACAAAAAATTTCATCTTCAGGCACAACAAACTTAGATGAAGCAATACAAATTTTAGAAAAATGGTTTGATGATATCCAAGATGAAAGTGAAAGATTAAAAAATGAAAATAGTTTAAATAAAAATACTAATCAAGAAGCAACTGAATCTTCACCAACCGATACTTTAACAAATAATCAAATTAATAATCAGACTCAAGAGCAAACAACTACTCAAGATCAAATAAAAAATAAATTATCAAATATTTTTGGAAAAATTAAAGAGATTAAAATTAAAAAACCAGATTTTGCAAAAAATTTAAACAAATCATCCTTTAATAAATCTAAAGTTGCTAATTATAAATCAAAACTTGAAAATTTCCTTAAGTCTAAATTAGGTAAATCTAGTGTGCAAGGTGAAGAAATAATTGGTGTAGAACTTTCAAACAAAGAAATAAGAATAGCTCAGGTTTCAAGTAACAAAGCTAATCAATGGGTGTTAGAAAAACTACATATTCACCCAGTTGACATTACAGATGATAGTACGCCAATTGATAATGCGGATAAATTTTCAGCAGAATTAATGTTAGCAGTTCAAAAATATAAAATAACTTCACCCAATGCAGCAATTGCTATTCCAGTAACTAGTGCAATTATAAGAGTGGTTACAGCACCTTTAATGAAAGATGAGGAATTAAATAAAGCAATCGAAACTAATTCATTATGGGAAAACCTAGTTCAGTTAACAGATAGTTTAGAAGATTATTCTATTTTTCATCAAGTCATTAATAGAAATGAAAAAGAAAATACAATGGATCTTTTATTCGTTGCATCAAAATTAACAGATATAAATAGTTATACCTCAATAATTAAAAATGCAGGTTTAAATCCTGTAATCATTGATGTTAAATGTTTTGCTTTAAAATCAGCAGTTGACCAGGTTAATCAAATAGCAAATAAAACTGAAGATGTTAATTTAACTGCCGTTTTAGAATTTGGATTAGATGAAAATTATTTGATGATACTCTATGATAATAATCCAATAATAACTGATATTTTTATCAGAGGGCAAGATAGAAAAATCTTACAAGATTCTCAAAATACTGGTGAGAAAGAGGGATTAGTTAGAAGATATATTACTCAAGTTAAGCAAGCTGTTCAAGATTTTGAGACTAAATATGAAAAAAGAATCAGAAATATTAAAGTTGTTTCAGATATCAAAAATGTAGATGAATATTTAGCAAGCTTTAGAAAAGCTTTAATGAATATTGGGTTTAATACTTTTGATCCTACAGAAGGATTAAAAATTCCAAGCCAAAATCAGCAAATTTTAGATAACAAGTTAAATAGATCCTATCTATCAACTTCTGTTGGTTTAGCTTTTAGAAAACTTGATGTCTTTGGCTATTACAAATTCGTTACTGCAGTTAAAAATATAAATCTTCTTCCAGATAGATCAAATGTGATGAAGCAAAAAAAAATGAAAGCAATTTCAGGTTTTGCATTCAAAGGAATTACTGCTGCGATAGTTGCAATTTATGTAGTATTATTTGGTTTATCTTTTTGGAACATTATCTCTTACAACAATAAATTGAAACAATATGAAGCTGTAAAAATAGATCATACTAAAATTATAAAACAGAAAAAAATAGTTTCAAAAGAATTTAAAGTGATTAATACATCTTTAAAATTAAGCAAAACACTTAAATCAAATAAAGAATTAACTTATAGAATTCTAGCTCAAGTAGCTTCAAGCGTTCCTAACAGAGTAAAATTTGATCAAGTTGTATTTAATGGATCTAACAGATTAACCATTCAAGGATTGGCTGCAACCGATCAAGATATATTAAAATTTATAGAAAATTTAAGTAAACAAAAACTGGTTGAACAAGCATCCTTATCATCAATGCGATTACCAAAATCTTCAGCGGGTAGTGCTACGATGAAAGGCTTTAGAGTGTTTGTAAAAATTAAAAGAAGTACAATATAGCAATGGATATAGATTTAAAAAATATTAATATTTCTGACATTAAAGATCAGATTACTAAACTAGCTGATAAAAAAACTCTTATAAAAATAGGAATAATTGCAGGTGCAATTGTTCTTTTCTTAATAATTTATTATGCAATTTTAAACCCAATGGCTAATTCTAGAAAAGCTAAATTGAATGATATGAATTTAAAAAAACAAGAAATTGAACAGTTTACAAGTGATGTTTATTCAATGAGGGCAAAAATTAAAAAACTTAAACCTGAATATGAAAGATATTCTAAATTATTTCATTCCAAATCTGAAGTAGAAGGTCTTTTACAGACATTAAGTGAATATGCTGGACAAAATGATTTAGTAATTACAAGTATAGAAAAAAAAGAAATTAAAGAAGTTTTAAAAGCACAAGCTTTGGCCAAAGCAGATGGTAAAAAAGTAAAAAAAAAGAAAAAGACTCAAGTTAAAAATATTAAAAATATTGCCTATTATTTGATCCCTGTTGATTTCGAAATTGACGGTAATTTTTTGGGCTATATTAAATTTAAGAGATCTCTGTCACTTTCTAACAAGATGTTAAATTTTGACAAAGAATCAATTCAGGTGGTAAAGGGAAATAACACTGGAGCGATAAAAGTAAAAGGAACATTAACTATAGTGGGGTTACCAGATGAATTTTTTTAAAATAATTATTATTTCAGCATTCTTTATATTGTTATCAAAAGTTTCCATGGCAGATAGTCATGATAAAGAGCAAAATATTATCGAAAAAGCAAAAGAGATAAATAAAAAGATTAAAGAAAAACAAGCAAATTCACAAAAAAATATTTCATCAGAGATTAATGATGAGGAACCGCTGCCGCTAAATGATCCTTTTGCTGGAGATAGCTCTTTAAGTGGTGCAACACTTATAGCAAATAGCGCAGAAGAAGCCGCAAATGAAATGAGTTTATATAAGTTTAGATTAGTAGGAATAATGACTTCTGGAAATGATGATGGATTTGTATCATTAATTAACTCAAGTGGAGATGTGACTACTTTAAGTCTGTTTGAGGAATTAAGTCCTGGTGTGAAATTCATTGGAGTAACTAATGATGAAGCAGTATTCGAAAAAAATGGAAATTCTTTTTTAGTGATAAATTTTAAAAACCAAATTACAGAAAGTACTAAATAATTATGAACTTTAAAAAAAATATATCATTCTTAATTTTACCTTTATTATTAATTTTTCTTACAGGTTGTGCGGGAAGCTTTCCTAAAAAGAGTGGGTCTTTTAAACACGATACACCACTGATAAAAACTGATGTTAAAAAAATTGGACAAAAAGAAGTGGATAAAAGTGTGGAGATGGGACCAATTCCCGTTGAAGGTGACGTTGTTGAGCTAAAAAAAAGAAAACAAATTTCATCTGTCAAAGAGAGAAATTACTTATTAATTTCAGATGATTTTCAAAATTTAAAACAAAATGTATCTTTCAAATTTCAAGCTTTAGATTTTAAGGAGGCAATGAAATTAATGTCTGAAATTGGAGAAATTAATATTTTAGTAGGTGAAGATGTTGCAGGAGCAATAACTGCAGAACTAGATAATGTGCCTTGGGATAAAGCATTTAATGCATTATTAGATTTAAAAAATTATGCAGCAGATATAGATGTAGCAAGTAATATTATTAGAGTTTCAACACCTGCTAATTTAACTTCACAGGAAGGTTATAAATCAGCTAGAGCATCGGCAGTTAAGAAGAAAGTTGAATTAGAAGATTCTGTTGAGCCAATTATTTCAGAAATTTTCAGACTTTATT
>Ga0209119_1002294_pt1 | contig 17707 bp, 15 predicted proteins | sample COG_03_FD_184747 | JGI IMG/M metagenome (GOLD analysis project Ga0209119, IMG submission 184747) | Pelagic Microbial community sample from North Sea - COGITO 998_met_03 (SPAdes) (version 2) | ecosystem: Environmental > Aquatic > Marine > Neritic zone/Coastal water | place: Helgoland, sampling... | reverse complement strand
CTTTGGAAGCAATTCCATTGCGAATTTTGTGTTAATATTTCATCACCGTTCAGCAGTTGAACGCAGTTTTTGCAAATGCCATAAGTCACCGGGTAGGGCGGTAGCGTGTCTGTCTCTTGTTTATTTTTGTTCGCTCCTTATTACTTGCTGCTTCTTATTCTCTACTCACATTTCAATCACCCAACTCTAAGCGGGATAATGCCCACAGAAACCCATCTTAAAATACTCAAACACATCGAGTCTAACCCGCACATATCACAACGGCAATTGGCTCAAGAGTTAGGTATGAGCGTCGGAAAAATCAACTACTGTGTGTAGGTTTTAATCACTAAGGGCTGGGTAAAGGCAGGTAACTTTAAACGCAGCGCCAATAAAATGAGCTACCTCTATTTATTAACCCCTGCCGGCATTGACGAAAAAACCAAATTAACAGCCAGCTTTTTAAAGCGTAAAATTGCCGAGCATAAAATAATTACCCAAGAAATAGAGCAGCTTAAGCGCGACACTCAATAAATTTTAACCTTGCAATTACGACTCAGTCACCATCATTCGCAACCACTAGCTACCTAACCTTAGAGTGATCACATGAAAAAATACCAAATCTATGGCGTAGGCGCCGCTCTAGTCGATACCGAAGTTGTAGTGACTAACGAATTTTTAAGCACCCACAAAATTGACAAAGGCATCATGACTCTAGTCGATGAAGAGCGACAGTTTGAATTGTTAGCGGCGTTAGACTCGCATCACGTTAAACGCAGTTGTGGTGGTTCAGCATGCAACACTATTGTAGCGGCAAGTAGCTTCGGCTCAACGGGTTTTTACTCGGCTAAAGTAGCCGCCGATGACGATGGCCGATTCTTTATCGAAGACCTGCAGTCCACAGGTGTTGATTTCCATGACCCAGCTGCCAGTGCTAATACCAGACCTAGTGCTGCCAGTGTGAGTGCCAGTGCCAGCATTACCGGCAAGTGCCTAGTCATGGTGACCGATGATGCAGAACGCACCATGAACACCTTTTTAGGTGCCAACCTAGAATTAACCTCAAATGAGATCGATGAAGCGAACCTAATCATCTCAGATTGGTTATACCTAGAAGGGTATTTAGTCACCGATGAGGCTAGAACCAATGTCGCGGTCCAAGCTATGGAGCTTGCCAAAGCCAACCAAGTAAAAACCTCCCTTAGCCTGTCGGATCCATTCGTGGTCCAAGTGTTTGGAGATAACCTGCGCAAGGTCATTGGCGATGGCATCGATTTACTGTTTTGCAATTCACACGAAGCAAGAAGCTTTACCAATACCCACAGTACAGAGGCTGCAGCCGAGCAGCTAAAAAGCTATGCTAAAACCTTTGTTATTACCCGTGGTGCTGGTGGTTCACTGTCCTACGACGGCACAGACCTAGTACAAACTGCTGGAGTGTCAGCTAACGCAGTGGATACCAATGGCGCAGGCGACATGTTCGCAGGTGCGTTTTTATATGCCATCAATGCAGGCCACGATTATGCGTGGGCCGCTAAGTTTGCTAACGCCGCCTCTGCCAAATTAGTGAGTCAATTTGGCCCAAGAATAGATGCGGTTGAATATGAGCAAATCAAACAGCAATTTGGCATCTAGTTTTACCTGTTTAAGTGAGTAAAATAGGCTATTCAGAGTTACTTGTGAGCAACATGAGTCTAACTGAGTAATCTAAAGTCAGTTGATGCTTATCACTTGTAGTTCTATTGGACACCCTCAAAAATTAAATTTTACCTCAGCTTCACATTGTTTGGTCCTGATATTAGTTGGAAAATAAAAAAATAAAATGACTTTTCTTTTCATTCTAGTTATTGCTATGCCTCGTTCACTTAAACGTGGCGTTCTTATTGTAGCTGACTCATTAATGCTGGTTTTTGCGTTGTGGTTATCATTCTCACTGCGCTTAGATAATTGGTACTGGCCTGCTGGTGGAGTGAATAACCCAATTGTACTGCTGGTGTTGTTTGCACCAGTAGTAGCTGTGCCAGTTTTTATGCAATTTGGACTTTACCGAGCAATTATACGTTATCTTGGTATGAAGGCCTTTTTGTCTGTGTTTAAAGCGGTGATAATCTACGCAGCTGCTTGGGGTTTGTTGGCTTTTTTAAGCGGCGTTCAGGGTGTTCCTCGTTCTGTGGTACCCATAAATGCCATGGTGGCATTATTAGTAATCGGTGGATCTCGTGTTTTAGCTCGATGGTTATTACGTAAAGTAGAAGATTTAAACCGTGCTAAAAAATATCATCCTGACCTAGACACGGGTTTTACAAAACGCAGTCCAGCTAGGGTGATTATTTTTGGTGCAGGGGAAGCGGGGCGTCAATTGGCTGTTGGCTTAGGGCAAAGCCGAGAATGTACCTTGCTCGCTTTTGTAGATGATGAAGTCAAACTTCAGGGGCGAGATTTAATGGGGATGCCCATTTTGTCTCAATCACAGTTGATTGGATTTGTGAATCAGCATCAAGTAGATGACATACTGCTTGCTATTCCTTCGATTTCTCGAAAGCAACGCAGTTTGATTATTGAAGGGTTAAGGCCGCTTAATAAACACATACGTAGCTTGCCTGGTTTAGCTGATATGGCCCGTGGACAATCTGATTATGGCCAGCTGAATGAGTTAGACATTAATGATCTATTAGCTCGAGAACCTGCAGAGGCAGACGAAGCTTTGCTTCAATCTCAAGTAAAAAACCAAGTGGTGCTGGTGACTGGGGCTGGTGGTAGTATTGGAAGCGAACTTTGCCGTCAGGTATTGCTGCGCAAACCTAAAACGTTGTTGTTATTTGATCTAAGCGAATTGGCTCTTTATACCCTCAATAATGAATTACAGAAAGTCCTGCATCAACTTAGTCAAGCAAAAAACGTCGGGTTGTCGGTTGAGAAAAACCAGGTTAAGGCTTCTGAGAACAACTCAGATAATATTAATCTAATGCCCAGAGTCATACCTTTATTAGGGTCGGTAACTGATGAAAATCGAGTGAGCGATGTGGTCTCTACTTGGCGGCCTAGTATTATTTATCATGCGGCAGCTGTTAAACACGTACCTATCGTGGAACAGAATATTGTGGAATGCGTCAAAACTAATGTTTTTGGTACCTTAGTTATAGCTAAGGCGGCGATAGAGTGGAGAGTGGATCACTTTATTTTGGTAAGCACAGATAAGGCTGTAAACCCTACTAATGCAATGGGGGCAAGTAAACGCTGCTGTGAAATTATTTTGCAGGCCCTAGCGGCAGAAGTAAAGCCTGCTTTTGAGCCATGGTGGGGTGGCCAGCCAAGTCTCCAAGTTGAACGTAAAACGCAATTTGCGATGGTGCGGTTTGGTAATGTGCTGGGTTCCTCGGGTTCGGTGGTCCCATACTTCCGTAATCAAATTGGGCAGGGTGGACCGATTACCCTTACCCATCAGAACGTTATCCGCTACTTTATGACTATTCCAGAGGCTGCACAGTTGGTGATGCAAACTGGAGCGATGGCAGATCAGGTAATGAGTGACTCTATCGATGGCAAGGGAGCGGAAGTATATGTTCTAGATATGGGTGAACCAGTTAAAATATATGACTTGGCACGCAGGATGATTGAACTTTCTGGTCTTCGTGTCAAAGACAGCGATTTCCCATCAGGTGACATTGCCATCGAAGTTGTCGGCCTGCGCCCGGGTGAAAAGCTTTATGAAGAGTTACTAATAGGTAATAATCCAAAAAAAACTCAGCACCCAAGAATTATGAAAGCGAGTGAACAATATATGCCCTGGGATGAATTAACGCCTTGGCTAAGCACGTTAAGAGTAGCAGCTGACAACAGTGATGTTCTGATGATCCGCACTCTTTTTAAAAACCTGATACCTGAATACATTCCTGAAAACGAGGTTGCAGACTGGGTCTATAAAGAACAGCTGAAGAAGTGATAGATTTGATCGGTCAAAACTTTCAAATTCTTTATTTTCCAGATAAATCTGTCCTCAGTTAAAGAGTGACATGCAAATTATTGGTTAAATTAAACTGTTTCTAAAATAATCACTAACCTTAAAAATCAAAATTGCCAAATCTGGCTTTAACTTATAATACACAAGTAATTGAGTAACTTGAAACTCAAGCACCGCAGCTTTAAATTTGTACGTATAAAGACGCAGTATATGTTGGACGCTTCCTCTATTCAGGCAGTGGCACCAAATAAATCTATCTTTATAGGCTATTATATAATCAAGTACTGATTTCCTCTCCAGCATAAAAGCCTAGACCCGCATCACTGGTTGTTAAGGACAGACGGTATCGACGTGTGATAATAGCCATTATCGTGATTAAAAAGATATCACTATTGAAGCTTGGGGGTTTTGAGGAGTAAAACAGAGGAAAAGTAATATTACTATTATATAATTCTATGAAACTCCAAGTGCTACCCACCACAACGCATTGATATAATGAAAAATAAAAAACTTTTAATAACCGGCGGAGCAGGCTTCATCGGCTCTGCAGTCATTCGACATATTATTAACAACACTGATCATAGTGTTATTAATGTTGACAAGCTTACTTATGCAGGTAATTTAGAGTCTTTAACTTCTATTGAAAATGATCCAAGATATGCATTTGAACAAGTAGATATCTGCAACGCAAATGAGATCAAACGTGTATTCAATAAACATCAACCAGACATTGTGATGCATCTGGCTGCTGAATCGCATGTAGATAGGTCAATTGATGGTCCTGGTGAATTCATTCAAACCAATATTGTTGGCACTTATGTATTACTTGAAGAGGCTAGAGGTTATTGGTCAGGCTTAGAGGGTGACAAAAAAGATGGCTTTAGATTTCATCATGTATCTACTGATGAAGTGTATGGCGATCTAGAAGGTACGGATGATCTCTTTACTGAAGAAACCTCTTATGCGCCTAGCTCACCTTACTCTGCTGCTAAAGCTAGTTCCGATCATCTAGTACGTGCATGGCAACGAACCTTTAAATTCCCAACATTGATTACTAATTGTTCTAATAATTATGGCCCATACCAGTTTCCTGAGAAGCTTATTCCGCTCATCATTCTCAATGCCTTAGAGGGTAAAGATTTACCAATCTATGGTAATGGCAAGCAAATACGTGACTGGCTCTATGTGGATGATCATGCGAGAGCGTTATTGCATGTAGCATTAACTGGTAAGATTAGTGAAACATACAATATTGGTGGACATAATGAATTACAAAATATTGATGTTGTTAAAACTGTATGCAGTATCTTGGATGATCTAGCGCCAAGCAAGCTTGATAGTGTTGGAAAATATGAACAGCTTATTACCTATGTGGGTGATCGAACAGGGCATGATGTTAGATATGCAATTGACGCTACCAAGATTGATAAAGAGTTAAACTGGACGCCAGAAGAGACGTTTGCAACGGGTATTAAGAAAACTATCCAATGGTACTTGGATAACAAAATATGGTGTGGACATGTGCAAGATGGTAGTTATCAAGGTGAGAGATTAGGAGTGATTAAGTCATGAAAGGAATTATTCTAGCTGGCGGCTCAGGCACACGTCTTTATCCAATCACCAAGGGGATATCTAAACAGCTACTTCCTGTATATGATAAACCTATGATTTACTATCCATTATCAGTACTTATGCTAGCGGGTATTCAAGATGTTTTGATTATTACGACCCCAGAGGATCGGGCAAATTTTAAACGTATGCTTGGAGATGGTCAAGAGTTTGGTATTAACCTGTCTTATGCTGTGCAGCCTAGTCCAGATGGCTTGGCACAAGCCTTTATTATTGGCAAAGAATTTATTGGTAGCGATAGCGTTTGCTTGGTGCTTGGAGATAATATCTTTTGGGGGCAAGGCTTCACTCCTATTTTAAAGAGTGCTGCTAGTCGAAATAGTGGTGCATCTATATTTGGCTACCAAGTCAAAGATCCGGAACGTTTTGGTGTAGTTTCTTTTGATGAAAATCAAAAAGTCATTAGTCTTGAGGAAAAGCCTGAAAAAGCACAATCTAACTTTGCAGTTACAGGTTTATATTTTTACGACAATGATGTGGTCGAAATGGCTAAAAAAGTTAAACCTTCGCATCGTGGTGAGCTAGAAATCACAACGCTTAATCAAATGTATATGGAACGTGGAGATCTTAATGTTGAGTTACTAGGTCGAGGCTTTGCCTGGTTGGATACTGGCACACATGAAAGTCTCTTAGAGGCTGCAATGTTTGTAGAAACTATTGAAAAACGCCAAGGTTATAAAATTGCCTGTTTAGAAGAAATTGCTTGGAATAATGGTTGGCTGAGTGACGAACAAATCATACAAGCTGCCAAAGCCTTGTCTAAAAATAGCTATGGGCAATATTTAATGGACTTGGTGAACAGTTAGCATAACAATAAAAATACTCTATATCGTTAATTTAAGACTAATGTACAATCAATACAAAATTAAGACTAGGGGAGAACATTGTCTAAAATAATTCCAGTTATCCTTTCAGGCGGTTCTGGCACACGCCTTTGGCCACTGTCTCGTAAAGAATACCCTAAGCAATATTTACCTTTAGCTGGTGATAACACCATGCTGCAAGAAACTATCCTGCGTCTTAATGGGTTAGATGACCTTGCAGATCCGATTATCATTTGTAATGCCGATCATCGTTTCTTAGTGGCAGAACAGTGTCAGCAAATTGGTATTAAAAACCCAACAATTTTATTAGAGCCTGTTGGCAGGAATACCGCACCTGCAATAGCCGCTGCAGCACTACAATCACTGAAAGATTCAGAGGATTCGACACTACTAGTTTTATCAGCCGATCATGTTATTCAAGATATTGATGCTTTTCATAAAGCGATCAACATAGCAAACCAACAGGTGCAAAGTGGAAAACTGGCTACTTTTGGTATTGTGCCAACTAACGCTAATACTGGCTATGGTTATATGAAATCATCAAAAGAGAGTAGCAATGGTGCGCATAAAGTTGAAGAGTTTGTTGAAAAGCCAGATCTAAAAACTGCACAAACTTATCTAGAACAGGGTAATTACCTTTGGAACTCTGGCATGTTTATGTTTAAAGCTGACGTGCTAATTGATGAGCTAGCTACTCATTCTTCTGATATTGTTAATTCAGTCAACAGTGCGATTAATAACGCTACGCAAGATCTTAGTTTTATCAGGCTAGACAAACAAGCCTTTGAATCATCTCCATCTGATTCTATTGATTACGCACTCATGGAGAAAAGTGATAATGTCGTTGTTGTGCCATTAGACGCCCAGTGGAATGATATTGGTGCTTGGCCAGCACTATATGATATCGGTACAAAAGATAGCCAAGGTAACGTTATCAAAGGTGATGTTATCACTCAAGGTACTACTAATACTTACATTAATGCTGATCATCATATGGTCGCAGCCATAGGTGTAGATAATCTAATTATTATAGACACGCCTGATGCTACCTTTATTGCCACCCAAGACAAAGCTCAAGAAGTAAAGAGTATTGTTGAATCCTTACAAACCAGTGGTCGGTGTGAGAGTAGTGCACACCGTAAAGTTTATCGCCCTTGGGGCTGGTATGACTCTATTGAATCAGGTGAGTACTTCCAAGTAAAAAGATTACATGTTAAACCTAGCGCCAAGCTCTCACTGCAAATGCATCATAAACGCGCAGAGCATTGGGTAGTGGTAAGTGGCACAGCAACCGTTACTAATGGCGAGCAGACATTCAGCCTTGAAAAAGGTGAATCTACCTATATCCCACTAGGCGTTACCCATGGCCTAGAGAATGCAACCAATGAGCCGCTAGAAATTATTGAAGTGCAAAGTGGTGCTTACCTAGGTGAAGATGATATTGTCAGATTTGAAGATACATATGGGCGTATTAAAAATTAAACAATAGACTAAAATATAAAATTTATAGAATATTTTTGGAAATGAAGCATGAGTATTAAAGTAGCATTAATCACTGGCATCACAGGCCAAGACGGCGCCTACCTAGCAGAATTTCTACTAGATAAGGGTTACGAAGTGCATGGCATCAAGCGCCGTTCATCATCATTTAACACAGACCGTATTGATCATCTTTATCAAGATCCTCATGAAGCCAACTGTAAGCTTATACTTCACTATGGAGATCTGTCTGATTCAATGAGTTTAGTGCGTATCATTCAACAAATACAACCTGATGAAATATATAACCTTGGCGCACAATCACACGTTGCTGTATCGTTCGAAACTCCTGAATACACAGCAGACACGGTTGGCCTAGGTGCACTGCGCGTACTAGAAGCCATTCGCATTTCAGGCCTTGAGAAAAAAACTCGCTACTATCAGGCCTCTACCTCAGAGCTGTATGGTGAAGTGCAAGAAACCCCACAAAAAGAAACCACCCCTTTTTACCCTCGCTCTCCATACGCAGCAGCCAAGTTGTATGCTTATTGGATAACCATTAATTACCGTGAAGCTTATGGTATGTATGCGTGTAATGGCATTTTGTTTAATCATGAGTCTCCAGTTAGAGGAGAGACCTTCGTAACCCGCAAAATCACCAGAGCACTAGCCCGCATTTCATTAGGTCTGCAAGATACCGTGTACTTAGGCAACATGGACGCCAAGCGTGACTGGGGTCATGCCAAAGATTATGTTGAGATGCAATGGTTAATGCTCCAACAAGATGAACCAGATGATTTTTGTATCTCTACTGGCGTGCAATATTCAGTACGTGACTTTGTCAACTTCGCATGGGGCCACCTAGGAAAAACAATCCGTTGGAAAGGTAAAGGCATGGATGAGAAGGGTTATGATTCTGAAACAGGTAATTTGATCGTAGCTGTTGATAAACGCTACTTCCGTCCAACTGAAGTAGAAACTTTATTAGGTGATCCGTCTAAAGCCAAAGAAAAACTAGGCTGGGAACCAAAAATCACCCTGGAAGAAATGGTGCACGAAATGATGGAAAATGACATCAACATTGCTAAGCGTGATTCACTAGTCAAAGACCACGGTTTTAAAGCGCCAGATTTCAACGAGTAGTTAGATTAATAATGAATCTTAACGAAAAAATTTATATTGCAGGGCATCGTGGGCTAGTCGGCTCTGCCATTGTCAGACAATTAGAATCAAGAGGGTTTACTAATCTTTTAATGCGCACGCATAAAGAGCTAGACCTTACCAATCAAGTGCAAGTACAAACCTTTTTTGAACAAGAAAACCCTGATTACGTTATTTTAGCAGCAGCTAAAGTAGGCGGTATTCACGCGAATAACACTTATCCAGCTGACTTTATTTATCAAAACATGATGATAGAAGCGAATGTTATTAACTCAGCCTATGAAAGCAAGGTTAAGCGTTTACTATTTTTAGGCAGTACCTGTATTTATCCCAAAGCAGTCAAGCAACCAATGCGTGAAGATGAGTTACTAACTGATGTTTTGGAGCCAACTAATGAGCCTTACGCGCTAGCTAAAATCGCAGGTATTAAGCTTTGTGAATCATACAATCGTCAACACGGAACGGATTTTAGGTCAGTTATGCCAACCAATCTATACGGTGTTAATGATAACTTCCATCCAGAGAACTCACACGTTATCCCAGCACTCATGCGACGCTTCCATGAAGCAAAGATTAATAACGATACTGAAGTAGTTGTATGGGGTACAGGCAATGCCATGCGTGAGTTTTTGTATGTGGATGATATGGCAGAGGCGTCACTATTTGTATTGGAATTAGATGAGAAAACTTACCAAGCCAATACAAAATCAATGCTCTCGCACATCAATGTCGGTACAGGTAAAGATGTAACCATTAAAGAGATGTCAGAAACTATGAAAGAAGTTGTTGGATTTAAAGGTAACTTAACTTTTGATACAACAAAACCTGATGGCTCACCAAGAAAACTAATTGATGTATCACGCCTATCAAATATGGGCTGGAAATACACCATTGATTTAGAAGAAGGTCTTAAAAAAACCTATAAATGGTATTTTAATCAGGACAAGCTATGAAAATAGCAATAGTCGGAACTGGTTACGTTGGCCTTTCCAATGCCATGCTTTTATCTCAACATCATGAAGTTATTGCGCTTGATATCATCCCTGAGAAGATAAAGCAGCTTAACAATAAAATCTCTCCAATAGTAGATGCTGAAATTGAAGATTTTCTAGTCAATAAAAATCTTAACTTTATTGCTACTCTAAATAAAGAACTGGCTTATAAAAATGCTGATTTTGTCATCATTGCTACGCCAACAGATTATGACACCACTAACAACTATTTTAATACCGCTTCGGTAGAGGCGGTTATTCAAGATGTTATTAGCATTAATCCTAACGCAGTGATGATTATCAAATCAACCGTACCAGTTGGCTACACTCAAAGTATTAAAAAGAAGTTTGGCTGTGACAACATTATCTTCTCACCAGAGTTTTTAAGAGAGGGTCTAGCACTACACGACAATCTATATCCATCACGCATTATCGTGGGTGAGCAATCAGATAGGGCTCAAGTGTTTGCAGACCTATTGCAAGAGGGCGCAATCAAAGAAGATATTGATGTTCTATTTACGGGTTCTACTGAAGCAGAGGCAGTCAAACTTTTTAGTAATACTTACCTTGCCATGAGAATCTCTTACTTTAATGAGCTAGATTCATACGCTGAAGCCCATAATCTAGACTCTAAACAAATTATTGAGGGTGTGGGTCTTGATCCAAGAATTGGATCACATTACAGTAACCCATCCTTTGGCTATGGTGGGTACTGTCTACCTAAGGACACCAAGCAACTTAAAGCTAATTATAAAGATGTACCTAATGCTTTAATTGGTGCCATTGTTGATGCCAACTCAATGCGTAAAGACTTTATTGCAGATTCTATTATTAGTAAGAATCCTCAAGTTGTAGGTGTGCATCGTCTCATCATGAAGAGTGGAAGTGATAACTTTAGAGCCTCTTCCATTCAAGGTATCATGAAGCGAATTAAAGCCAAAGGTATTGAAGTAGTCATCTATGAACCGATACTGTCAGATCAGGGTGAGAATGAGTTCCTTCACTCTAAAGTGATTGACAACTTAGATGACTTTAAGAAAATCAGTGATGCCATTGTTGCTAATAGAATGGTAGATGAGTTAAACGATGTTAAAGCAAAGGTTTATACAAGAGATTTGTTTAATCATGATTAGCTTTTAATGCAAAGACTAAAAGTATTGAAAAGCCATCAAGGCTTTATGAAGTACTTCAAAAACACCTCGTGGCTTTTTGGAGAAAAAATACTCCGTATAGTAACTGGTCTTTTTGTAGGTGTCTGGGTAGCTAGATATCTAGGCCCTGAACAGTTTGGTATTTTTTCTTATGCCCTAAGTTTTGTAGGATTATTTACATTTATAGCAACTCTTGGGCTTGATGAGATAGTAGTAAGAGAATTGGTCAAAGATGAGAGTAGAAGAGACGAACTAATAGGGACCGCTTTTTGGCTAAAACTTTTTGGTGCTTTGGTAATGCTTGTCATATTGGCAATAGCTGTAAATTTTACATCTAATGACACATACATAAATACTTTGATTTTCATCATAGCAAGCTCGACAATATTTCAAAGTTTTAATGTAGTGAACATGTACTTTCAAAGTAAAGTAATAAGTAAATATGTAGTCTATGCAAATATCATTTCTCTTTTTATAAGTAGCTTGGTTAAAATTACACTCATACTAAATGAAGCGCCACTTAAAGCATTTGCTTTGGTTGCGTTGTTTGATAGTTTTATATTAGCATGTGGGCTTGTGTACTTTTATATATCATATAACCGTTACCTTGCCATTTCAAACGGCCATTCAACACTTGATTCAGTTTCTAATTTTAGCATGGTAAAAAATTTAAAATTTGGAAGAGAGATGGCTTTATCGCTATTAAAAGATAGCTGGCCATTAGCTTTAATTGGTGTCGCTTCTACATTGAACATGAGAATTGATCAAGTGATGCTTGGCAATATGATGAGTTTCGATGTTGTTGGAAATTATGCGGCTGCAGTTAGAGTTTCCGAAATTTGGTTTTTAATACCTGTAGTGATTGGAGCTTCTATATTTCCAGCAATTATTAGAGCGCACAAGATTAGTTTGGAATTGTATCGGAAAAGAATATTTAGTACTGTTAAATACATGAGTTTATTTGCAATACCATTTGCAATAATAGTTACTTTTTTATCAAATTATATAGTTTGGCTATTGTATGGAGATCAGTTTAAAGATGCAGGTCTTTATTTATCTTTGCATATTTGGACTGGTTTGCCGTATGTTGCTTTATTTGCATTGAGTCAAATTATTGTAATAGAGAACCTTGCTAGATGGAGTTTATATATCACTGTTTTTGTAGTAATTGTAAACATAAGTTTAAATTATATTCTTATACCAATTTACAGCGCTATTGGAGCTATAGTTGTAAGTTTAATAGTTTCTTGGTCCGCACAATTATTAGCAATTTTTATATTATATAAAAAAACAAATATTTTTCACGATTAGGGTATATAAAAAAGGGTCAAGATAACTTTAGATGCTCATTTCTAAAAATTCCAAGCAAAGCTCGGTAAATATTTTGCTTGCGATTATTAAATCTAAACTCACATTCTTTTAATTGTAAATTAAACATCTTTTTATCCATTCCTTTAAATTTTACAAGTCTGGTTTTGGCATAACCCCAGAATGATTCAATGCCATTAATGTGAGAATTACCCCTAGCAAAATCAATCTCACCATGGTGTACTCTAAAGTGTTTTTTATAACCAAAGTCTATTAAACCATTATACCCTCGCCATCCATCTGAATGAATAACGCTATCAACACCTGTCTTACCTTTAATAATGCTTTGTAGAGTAGCACTTTTGCAGTTTGGCACTATTTCAGTATAGACTTGATCACCACGTTTTAATAAGCCAAATACTATCGTTTTACAATAGCACCGCGGCCGCGCTTTCCGCGGACGCGTCGTGCGTCAAAATAATTCTCATCGATTTCAATCTGTCCCACCAACGGGGTGATTGAAGTAAAGATAATTCTAAAATTCTGAGTCTAATAGCAGTTAAATATTTTTTGACTTTTGGTCTAGAAATTTTTGTTAAGTGAGAGATTTGAGTTGCACTCAAATCCTCAGAAAACGACAAAATTATTTGTCTAAATTTAACCTCAGAAATGTAGGCATGTTTTACATACTTGTTTTCTACCGACATAGCAACATATTATCATGAAGTTATCTAGACCCAAAATTAAATTAAAGGAAAAACGAAAATGATAAAAAAAACAATTTTATATTTTAAAGCAGCTATGGCTAGTGATAAAAAACTATTTCATATTAAAAAAATTGTATCAAGTTGGTATTATGTATTTATTAATATTAATCAAATAAGGCGACAATCAAGTATAACGAGATATTTTTCGTCTGAGCAATACAGTTTAAATAAATGGACCCTAAGTCAATCGAAAAATTATGGTAAAGATTTTAGTTCAATTTTTAATGATGATGGTTTCATTGATAATATGAGTAAGTTATTAGCTGGTTTAGAGAGTGAAGATAAAAAAGAAATCAAATTTATACTGCAACGAATGATATTCCTATCTTTTCTTGATAGAAAAGAAATGTTTAGTGAAGCAGAGAGAAATACATTGATTGAAGAGGTTAAGTTAATTAATCTTATTAAAAAAGAAAATAACTATTATTCATTATCAAATTATAAGTTTATAAATAATAATATGACGATACATAATTTTATTGATGACTTAGGATTGAAAAAATTAAATAATATTTCATTTCCATTGGCTAGAGACATTTTGGATGTGGGTGCCTACATAGGAGATTCTGCATTAATATTGAGTAATTATACAACTAAGAAAGTTTATGCATTTGAGCCTTTTAAAGAAGGCTTTGATGAATTGATACAAAATATATCTTTAAATAATAATAAAAATATTACACCAGTTAACCTTGGAATATCTGATAAAAATGGAAAAGATAAATTATATTTTGGAGATGGGCTATCCATATCTACAAATGATCCAGAGACTTCACTGTCAAAAGGAGCATGCACAAAAATAATTGAGATTGAAAATGTTACTATAGATACGTATGTAAAAAAACACAATTTAGATGTAGGTATTATAAAAATCGATGCAGAGGGCGCTGAACCTAAGGTATTACAAGGGGCAAAAGAAACAATTGTACGACAAAAGCCTATATTACTGATAAGCATATATCATAATATTAATGATTTTATGTTTTTAAAGCCTTGGGTAGATGAATTAAATATAGGGTATAAGTATAAAATTACAAAGCCGGAAGCGACTACTTTTATTGAAGAGACGATGCTTATTTGTTATGTCGAATAATAGACCAATAATATTTGCAATTGATAAAAACTATATTCAGCATTTGTCTGTTGCATTAGAATCTCTTTATCAAAATAACAGTTATGAAATATCCGTATTTATCCTTTATTCTGGTTTAGATAATGATGATATCTGTAACTTAAATTTTGTTAGTGAAAAATACAATCAAAGTATTATATATAACGAAATAGATATGGAAAAATTTAAAGGATTTAAAGAAAATTTCCATTTCACAAAGGCAATGTATTTTAGATTGTTAATTCCAGATATTCTGAATGAAGATATTCAATCAGCAATATATATTGATTCAGATGTTGTGATAAATGGAGATATAAAATATTTATTTGAATTAGATTTAAAAGATAATAAATTAGCGGCAGTTGGAAATCCAGATTTTTCAGCAATAAAAAGGCTTAAATTAAAAATTGATACGGTTTATTTTGATTCAGGCTTGTTAGTATTTAATTTGGATATTTGGAGAAAACAAAATATTCATAAAAAAATAATCCAATATATTAAAGAAAAACCTCAAATCCTACTTTACCCAGATAACGACGCTTTAAATATTATAATTGACGGTGATTTTTTAGAAATATCACCAAAATATAGCTTACAGAGTAATTATATAAGCTGTAGGGATTGTGATTTTAAGTACTTTGACAAATTTGAAAATCTAAATGACATTTTTAATAACCCTATTATTGTTCAGTACGCAGGGGAAATTAAGCCCTGGCATTATTTAAGTAATGATCATTATAAGAAGTTGTATTGGGATTACTTGAAAGACACACCATATAATAATTTTAGTTTAAAAGATAAAACATTAACGAATATTATAAAAAAGCATATATCACATCCATTTAAAAAAATTTTAGGAAAGTTATAAATATGAATAAAATTGGCATACATCCATTCTCTCATGACTCATCAATATGCATGATTAATCATGATGAAAAAGAAATTTTTGCAATCAGTACTGAGCGTGTTTCTAGATACAAGCATGATTATAGATTTGTAGCACCATTATTAGATAAATTTTGTGATATTAATAAGGATACAAAGATTTTAGTGTCTATAGATGATGTAAATGTTAAATACATAGAGTATTTTAATATTAAATATAAGCTAAGTACCATCTTAAAACCTCATAGAGTCTATTTAAATTCGAGTAAGTCAAAAAAAAGTAAGATTGCAAAGTTATTTTTAAAGTCACCAATTAGTGGATTAAAAACTATTTTAATGCAAATAAAAATGCAGTCAATAATAATAGAGAAAGACCAAAAAAGCTTTTCTTCATTTTTAGCACAAAAATATGGAGCAGATGAGAAAAACATTAAATATATTGATCACCATTTTTCTCATGCTTGCTCCACCTATTACTCTGCGCCCATAAATTTCAAAAATAATAGTTTAATTATGACATTAGATGGCCAAGGCGATGGTGCATTTTGTAAGGTTTTTATTGCTAAAAATAATATCCCATTTGAAGTTTCCAAATCATCAGTTAATGCAAGCATTCCACTTCTTTACAGTATTTTTACGAGTGTTGCTGGTTTCACTCCAAATGCAGATGAAGGAAAGCTTGAGGCATTAGCTTGTTATGGCAGTTTGTCAAAAGAGAATGAACTATACAAAGTTCTAAATAATGCGTTTCAATATAATAAAGATTTTGAAATTACAATAAAAGATAATAATAAAGAATTTCCGTTTTATTCGATGGCTAATCAATCCATGGAGATATCGATATATCTAGAGAAATGGAAGGAAAGACTTGGGGCTCAAGAATTCTCATCAGCAATTCAATTATTTTTCGAAGAATTCTTTTTAAAGTATATTAAAGATTTGAAAGTAAAATATAACTTAGATAATATATCTTTAGCCGGTGGTGCATTTGCTAATGTTAAGTTAAATCTTAGGGTTGTTGAGGATAATGTATTTGATGAAGTGTATATTTTTCATGCAATGGGTGATGATGGGGCATCTTTCGGTGCACTAATTTATGATGATGTCTGCGATGGGTTAGATATTGACTGGATTAGAGATGATAATATGCCTTATTACGGCACATCTTATTCTGAGGATGAAGTTAAAAGTGTTTTAGAAAATAATAAAGACCATATTGATTTTGAGTTTCTTGGAGATACGTCATATTGTAATTTAGCCAAAGATATTAAGGATAATAAAATATGTGCATTATTTCAAGGAAAGATGGAATATGGGCCAAGGGCTTTAGGCCATAGGAGCATTCTTGGGAATCCAAGAAACTCACAAGTTAGAGAAGACATTAATCTTAAATTTAAAAAAAGAGAGTGGTTTCAACCGTTCTGCCCTAGTATCCTAGAAGAAGAAAGAGAGAAAATTTTCAAATTTTCTTATCCAAATAAATATATGACGTGCGCATTTACTGTCAAGGATGAGATTGCTGATGAATTGCCTTCCATAGTTCATGTAGATAATACAGCAAGGCCTCAATTCGTAGAGATGAAGGATGATGTGTATTATTTTAATTTATTAAAAGAGCTAAAGAAAATAAACAAATATGGTGTAGTTTTGAATACATCTTTCAATATTCATGGAAAAACTATTGTTATGACTCCTCAAGATGCTTTAGATGATTTCTTTGCGTGCGGTATCGATGCGTTGTACATAGAAAATTTTAAAGTAGTAAAAAAATAATGTGCTCAATAGTTGGGTTTTATAGATTAGACCAAGAGTCTTCAATTAAAGATAATTATATTGAAAATTCATTTGATCTTATGAGGAATAGAGGCCCAAATAATGAATCTTATGTAAACCTGGACTCTTCGTGCACATTGGGGCATCAAAGATTAGCTATTATTGATGTAGATGAAGAGGCCAATCAGCCCATGAATTGCGACAACTTCACTATAGTTTACAACGGTGAGGTTTATAATTATATTGAACTAAGGCGAGAGTTAATTGATGAGGGTGTTGATTTTGAAACCTCTTCAGACACTGAGGTTTTATTAAAAGGCTATATAAAATATGGGGCTAGTTTTTTAAAAAAAATAAATGGTATGTTTTCATTTTCAATCTATGATGAAGTTGAAAAAAAACTTGTATTAGTTCGTGATAGATTTGGAGTAAAGCCACTCCACTATATGATAGAAAAAAATATTTTTTATTTTTCATCAGAAATTAAACCCTTGATAAAAGTCAAAGATAATATTGAAAAAAATATTAATATTTATAACAGTTTTTTTCATGAAACAGCTACAGATTTCAATGACGAAACATTTATCAAAGATATTTATCAGGTAGAAAAAGGATCTGTTATTGAAATAGATAATGGTAAGGTAACAAAGAAGAAATGGTACTATGGAAATGACTACTGTTTTGATG
>Ga0209119_1002291_pt1 | contig 17725 bp, 14 predicted proteins | sample COG_03_FD_184747 | JGI IMG/M metagenome (GOLD analysis project Ga0209119, IMG submission 184747) | Pelagic Microbial community sample from North Sea - COGITO 998_met_03 (SPAdes) (version 2) | ecosystem: Environmental > Aquatic > Marine > Neritic zone/Coastal water | place: Helgoland, sampling... | reverse complement strand
GCTACGATAGTTTATCTAAAACTGAGAAAGAAATTCTTTTCAAAGCGAGTGAGTAATGCGTAAATTACTAAAGAAAATAGCAGATATAATCAATGGCTTAGCCATACTCGGCTTAGCATTAGCTTACCTGGCTCCCTTTATAAATCCACAAGATTTTTGGCCTATCTCCTTCTTTGGATTGAGTTATAAGCTTTGGCTTTTGCTCAATATTGCTTTGCTCCTTTTTTGGCTACTTTTAGGCAGAAAAAGATGGCTTTACAATGCGTTTTTCTTGGCAATCGGAATTCAATTTGCAGCACGAAATGTACAATACAATTCGTCAGACAAATCAGAAACCGATATAAAAGTCTGTAGTTTCAATACCAACGTACAAAGCGTGTATAATGATGGCAATACCTCCAAAGAAATAAACACATACTTGACTGAAAACAAGTACGATGTAGCTATACTCATAGAGTGGCTAGATGCCAAAGGGAAGATAAGTACCAATGCGTATCCTCATCAGCAGTTCCTCCGATTAGACGCCAAAAGAAATAAGTATAACTACGGTCTACGTTTTGTCTCCAAACACAAAATAATAAACTGGGAAAGAATCAAATACACCCACTTTACAAATAATATGGCGGCATTTTTTGACGTAGAAATTAATGGTGAGATCATCCGCTTTTTTACCGTGCATCTGCATTCTAATAGTGTTTCTTCCAAGGATTACCACACATTGGTAAATGTGGAGCTAGATGACGACTATAAGCACTACGCACTCAACTTTGCCAAAAGGCTAAAAACTCAAATCCAACGAAGAACAGAACAAACCAATACGGTTTTAGATGCCATAAACGAGAGCCCGTATCCTGTGGTTATCATGGGAGATTTCAATGACACCCCGCAGAGTTTCACATACCAGCAACTAAAGGAAGGTCGCAAAGATGCATTCATAGAGCGTGGACGTGGCTGGGGAGCTACGTATTTAAAACCGTTCCCCATATTGCGTATAGACTACATATTGCATGATGAGGAGCTTGAGTGCACTAGCTACAACTGTATAAGCGATATAAAATCGGATCATGCATTAGTAGAAGCCAGTTTTAAAAGAATAGAATAGATCAATGGAATTCATAGCCCAAAATTTAGCAGATTACGCTGAGAAGCATACATCGCCGGAGCCTGCACTACTTGCGGAGCTCAATAGAGATACTTACGCAAACGTACTAACTCCCAGAATGCTAAGCGGACACATACAAGGTAGAGTGCTCAGTATGTTTTCTAAGATGATAAAACCAAAGGCCATTTTAGAAATAGGAACCTACACCGGATATGCCGCCCTGTGTATGGCCGAAGGTTTAACTACTGATGGCGTCTTGCATACTATAGATATAGATGAGGAGCTAGAGACTCGCATCAATAAATTTGTAAGTCAGTCTCCATTTGCCCACCAAGTAAAACTCCATATAGGAAACGCTCTAGATATAATACCAACGCTTAATGAGTCGTTTGATTTGGTGTTTATAGACGCAGATAAAGAAAACTACGCTGCATACTACGACTTATTAATAGATCGCTTACCCGGTGGTGCGGTGCTAATAGCAGACAATGTGCTCTGGAGTGGAAAGGTGCTAGATGCAGACCAACTACCTACAGATAATGACACAAAAGCCTTAGATAGTTTTAATAAGAAAATACAGGCAGACTCCAGAGTAGAGAATGTACTAATGCCCATACGAGATGGATTAATGGTAATCAGAAAAAAATGAGGGCGTTAGTTCAAAAAATTAAAAGTAAACTCGGCTAATTTATCCGAATTATTTTGCTTCTACTAATCCCGAAAACACCTAAACCTCCATCCACATTATTGGGTAGTGGAATGGGCTCGGCAAACGGATTATTAGGCTCATAATTTTCAAGTGCCTTACCATATTTATAATATTCTTCTGAGATCCGGCTTAGTCTAACATACAAATCAGATGAGCTTCCATTCTTGTCATCCCATTTATAAAAAGTACTCTTCACTTTAAGCTCCTTATTGAGTTCAGTCTTATTGGTATGATATTCATTCGTGGAGTAAGATGAAAAAGTGTCTGTAGCGTATGTTAAATATCCATCGAGCCTATAATACTCTGCATTACCAGAAGCAGGTACAGTAAACTGTACCGCATATTCTGTCTCATACTCTCGTACCAGAGAATCTACCATAAGTGTATACGTACTTAGTTTCGCAGGCACTGTCACTCTAGAGGTTAACCTCCCCAGACTAATCGTATTTACAGCAAGCTGAGCCTCTCCCGAAGACAAATCTATCATCCCTCTATATTCATATAATTCTATGGTTGGACTATAGGTAAATGTATAAATCTGTGCACCACTAGTCACAGTCACTTGAGCATCTGTGATCGCATCAAAACCGCTTGACGTACTATTATTCAGAATAGGCTTACTCTTGGTCACACGAAGGGTATGATATAAGCTTTCTACTTCTATACTCCCAAAGACTACAGCTTTTTGCGGAATTTCCGGTATAGGTACGTTTTCTAAGACGGTTTGGCAACCATAAACACTTAGAATAACAGCTAGGTACATTAACACTTTTTTCATGGCTTACTTAAATTTATAATTCCAACTAACAGACGGTAAAATAGGGAAGAGACTAATCTGTTTTAAAACCTGCTTACTATCAGGATCAAATCTTTCCTCTGGACCTATGGTGTAGTAAAAGGGGTTTTTTCTATTGTATAAATTATACGCACTAAACTCCCAAGTTCGTACGCCTCTCTTCTTTTCTTTAGATACTTGAATGCCTATATCTGCTCTGTGATAAGAACGCATTCTAAAATCATTTCGGGCAGTATATTCTGTTCCATTCCTATTAAAACCAAACTGATCTCCGTATCTAGAATTATTGAGCGAACCAAGCTCGTAAGTACTCAATGGTAGGGTAATAGCATTGCCCGTACCGTACACCCAAGTAGCCGAAAGTGTGACATTCTCTTTCAACTCATAAATGCCCACTACAGATATATCATGTCGTCTATCATATCTAGCAAAAAACTTATTACCATTATTTAACTCATCAAACTGCTGAGTAGTCCAAGACAGAGTATACCCTACCCATCCTGTAAGTTTGCCCTGTTTTCGCTGCACCAGAAACTCACCTCCATAACTTACTCCTTTTCCAGAGGTTACGTTGTCTTCCCACGATATAGTCTCTGCTCCATCTACACCATCTTGTATAGCTAAAAAAGAGGCTCCCTCTTTATATCCTATGATGTTATTCATAGCCTTATAATATCCTTCTACAGTAAGGCTGAAATTCTGTTTTTCGAAGTCTTTAGCTATACCTGCAGCCACTTGTTGACTATTTTGCGGCTTTACTTTTTCGGTAGCCGGCACCCATAAATCCATTGGCAGACCAACCCCACTATTACTGAGTAAGTGTAAATATTGATTCATAGTAGCGAAGGAAGCCTTCAAGGCTAAATCACTTTTTAAATTATAGGAAAGTGCTATTCTTGGTTCTGGATTCACATAGGTCTTATCTCCAGAAGTAAATGTGCTAAGTCGTAAGCCCATTAGTGACTTCAGTCTATTGGTTATCTTCCATTCATCCTGAATATAAAATCCTGTTTCTATAGATTTATACTCTGTTTTTCTATTTAGATTCTCGCCAAAAACGGCATCTGTTATTACCAAAGCGTCAGGAGTAAATGTATGATGGGTAGCCAATACCCCAAATTTTACTTTGTGCTTGTTATTTGCGTACCAATCAAAATCTTGTTTTATGCTGTAGTCTTCTATTCCAGAGCCATACTTTAGCGAAAAGAGCTGTTGGTCGTTTTCTTCCTCTTCTGCTTTTATGGCTAACTCATAAAAACTGTAAATAAAAGAAGTATTGGAAAACAGTTTAGGATTTACTACGTGATTCCATCGTGCTGTTCCGGTCGCATTTCCCCATCCGAAATTTATATCGCTTTTGTATGATTCATTATCAAAAGACTCTTTGATGTTTGCATAAAACTTGTCTCTACCAAAGTATCCACTTAAATATACTTTATTCTTATCATTTATCTCATAGTTTGCTTTGGCATTGAGATCATAGAAATAGTATCCTGCGGAGTTTCCATTATTAAACGCCCTAATAACTGGCTGCGTAAGTACGTCTATGTACGTTCTTCTACCTGATACTATAAACGAACCTTTTCCACTAGCAAAAGGGCCTTCTATTAGCCCTTTGGATGAGATAACCCCTATACCTAGCTCTCCAGTATATTTCTCTTTGTTACCATCCTTCATATTCATATCTATCACAGACGAAAGTCTACCGCCATACTCCGCAGGGAAACCTCCTTTTACAAGCTCTACACTACGCAGAGCATCTCCATTAAACAAGGAGAAAAAACCAAAAAGGTGCTGTGCATTATATACAGTAGCTCCATCTAGGATAATTAGATTTTGATCCGGACCACCGCCACGCACATACAGTCCGCTTTGTCCTTCGCTACCACTTTGTATCCCAGGCATAAGCTGCAGTACTTTTAGCACGTCCTTCTCTCCCATAAGTGCAGGTATGTCCTTTATAGTTTTTATGGGAATCTCTATGGTGCTCATCTGCACCTGTTCACTGACTTTCTTCTGTGTTTTACTTGCCTTTACTACTACTTCTCCTAGTGCACTATTGGCACTTTGCAGCAGCACATTTTGCACTTTGTCAGCACTTATAGTCATTTGTCTTATTTCTGTTCCGTATCCTATAAAATTATACACTATATCATGGGTACCTGCAGGCAGTTGCAAGGCATAATAACCAAAATTATTGGTCACGGTGCCAGCAGTTTTATCTGCCGTATATATAGTAACGCCGAGCAGTAGCTCCTTACTCCCAGCTTCTTTTACATAGCCAGATAGCGTATACGTCTGCTGAGCAGACACGGTCTGAGCGGCAAGAACCACTAAGACCAGTAGGAAAAAATTTTTCATTCTTATTGTTACTTATACCGTATGAACTTAAATAAAGTTACATTCAATTTTGTTTTAACGTTGATTTATCCTTTTTCTTGCCTCATTGAGACACGAAATCTTCAAGGTATTTAAACTGCTTAGTCAACTTCCCGTCCTCCGTTATGCGGGCACGTTTTAGGATATCATCCTTATCGCCTGATATAAGCAGTGGGGCAATATGCTCTAAAAATAAAGTACCAAATTCTGTACTAGCATTCTTGGGCATCTCTGTAGGCAAATTGGTAACGGCCATTACATCTATAGTATCTTCCCCATACGGTGCCACTTGCTTCTGCTTACTCTTGCTCCACCCAAATGTAGGATTATATATATCGGTAGCCTCCATAGTGATAGGCACACTACCCTCTACATCACACGTTATATCCGCTATTACTTGTATGTTAAAGTCTTTTGCTCGTGTATCTTTTTTCTCAAAAAGTGAAGGCAGATCTTCCTGCCAGTACATTCCATTGATGAAAATATCTGCATAGGGCAAATAATTATCAAACTCGCAACAGTACTCCGTATGGTTTTTGTAGAAGTGATTTATATCCCAAGCTCCGCCATCTTTTCTATGGTATAGATCCCAACTAGTAAGCTGTGCATAGTATGCTCCTTTCGGTGGCTGCGACACAAACTCCTGTGGACTTACTTCTTTTATTTTCATAAGGTCTAGCACCTCTTTAATGCCATCTGCTACTCTCCCATTACCGGTAAAAATAAGTCTAGTTCTGCTTAGCTCTAAGTTCCTAAGCAACTCCATAGATTGTTCGTAATCATTGGTTTCATATGCTCGTGGAAGAGCAAATTTGCCTGTCTTTTTACCCCAAGTTAGAAACGCGTTGTACGTGCCTACCACGCCTGCCCATTTACCGAATCCAAGTATTCTACCACCTTCTTTCCACGTAATCGGTTCATAGTCTATCAATGAGATATTTTTATCTAAAACAGCTTGTAATAACGGACGATTATACTCTTGCTCCTTTACAGTATGAGAAAAAAATAGGTAGGTCTTATTGGGAATAAGTTTGTCTATAGGCACCTCTTTTATACCTACCAGCACATCACAATCCGCCATGTCTGTTACCACTTCTATGCCTTCACTCCTATACTCCGCACTGGTATACGTGCGGTCTGGAGATTCCTCTACTACTATATCTACCTGAGGATACTTTTGTTTCAACTCGGCACACAAAGCAGGAGTTAATGCTACCCTTTTATCAGCGGGCTGTTTCCACTCTCTTATTAAGCCTATTTTCATTTTATAATTTTTGTATTCGTTTTACTATTTTCCCTTGAGCAGTATATATTTCTATAAAGTATATGCCTGATGCAAGTGTAGAATTGTCTAAAGTTTTGCTGTTTCTTCCATCTACATTCTCTGCTTCTACAATAGGGGCTTTACCGTCTTTGCTTTTATTGGTTCTTAAGTCAAACGGATTTTGAGCAAAGCTGAATATCGGAATTAAGGCTATGCCTAATAGAATCTTTTTCATATTGATTAATTAATTGGTGCTGTATTTATGTTTTTAAGAACATCTCTATATAAGGAGACTAAACCCTCTGGGGCTGTATCCATATTAGACCATTGTACGTGCTTGTCTATCTTCTTGGTCTTGTACTTAATAAAGTAATTCATATTTCCTTTTTCATTGAGATCAAGCTCTGTAAATTTCATTTCCTTAAGACTTTTACAAATATTCTTAAAATCCTTAGGCTCTATCTTAGCTATCTCATTGGTATCTTCTGGCGAAGAAGCTCCCATAACGGATTGCTTCATAAAACGCTGACCATTTGAGAATAAATAGTACGTTTTACTAAGACCTACTATACCCCCAAAAGAACCTATCTCTATGTATTGTTTCGGTAAATTATCTAAGGAATATATTTTATTGTTGCATTGCGAGAACGTAACGATACATACAATCCCCATTAAAAGCTTTTTCATGGTGTGCGAAGATAGTATTTTGGAATGTTAGGTTTATGTAAAATTGACCGTTCTAGAATAATAGTGGCAGAAATAAGCAGATTGGCGGTACCTTTGCAGAATCAAAATAAGTTCTTTGATAATTTCATCTAAGACTACCATATGGGGCTGTTCTGGCTTTTGACGGGTTGGCCAATAGATGTGTAAGCACGTAGAGCGTTGAAGGTGCGGCTCTTAAATCTCGACTTTCAAAACACAACCGGCGAAAACAACTTCGCAATGGCTGCCTAGTCTTAGAGACTATAGCAATACCATCCGCTTGCCCAAGTCAAGTCTCGGATACGAGGGGTCACAAGCGGTCGATAATCTGAGATAATTTTAGCCCATTTCTATCAAGTTAAAATTTATTGCGTAGGATAAGGGTAGATTGGGTTTGTAATGCAGCTGATCTACTTCGAAAAATAAGCATAACTAAACGTGAAGAAAACGCAACTCTATTCCGATTCGGACCCGAGTTCGACTCTCGGCAGCTCCACCTTCGCCCACCGAAACTTAGTGCTTACACTATGTGTAGGTGGGCATTTTGATATTATCAATTCAGCTCAAACCTTGTATTTAGGGCTACGGCGGAGGCACTCCACTTCTTCGCAAGACACGTATAGTTTACTATATGCGACGGTGGGCATTGTTCTCCATAGCTTATAGTTTACTATATGCGACGGTGGGCATTGTTCTTCGTAGCTCTTTGGGTTCAATTTACTCGTAAAATGTTTCACTACTTACTTTATTATTTATCTAACTATTTGAATACCAGTTACTTTATTTTACAGGCTTAAGAGATGGAGGTATTACCGTATTAAAAGAGGGCTTCCGATTTGACGTATACCCAAACCCATCAGAAGGCCAGTTCGTCCTGCGATTATCGGAAGTAAACCTATCTCAAGCCGAAGTTCAAATAGTTAGTTCAGTAACTGCGAGAGTACTGGATGGCATAGCCAAAGGAGTTTCTGTTGTGAAAATTCAGACAGGGTCAGGTTTATTTTCAAAAGCCATTACGGTAGAGTAGAAGCACTATTTCTGAAGCTAAGCAAGTAGGTATAACAGATTCCAAATTCTACAGATGAACCTACTGAGATTACAATCACCAAAATAAACGGTGAATTAGTCTTATCCCAAAAGGTAAAAAATTCTGTAAACTTGGATGTAAGCGAATGGAAAACTGGTCTTTATCAGAAACGAAACTCGTTCCATTCTCAAAACTTAAATCCCAAAATCATTTGGGTCAAGCTATATTTGCCTCCTATGCTTATAAAAACCTATGGAAGTGCAGTATATGGTATCTCAGCTCAACTCATCACCGTGGAGGTAGATGTAGGTCAAGGTGCCAAAACACAAATTATCGGCCTCCCAGATAACGCAGTAAAAGAAAGCCAACCCCGAGTAAATGCCGCAATGAAAAACTGCGGATATACCTACCCTCGCAAGGGAGTGGTGATTAACATGGCTCCCGCCGACATACGTAAAGAAGGCTCCTCCTATGACCTTACTATAGCCATAGGCGTAATGGCCGCTGGCGAACTAATAGCGGCTGACTTACTAGAAGACTCTATCATAATGGGCGAGCTAAGTCTAGATGGCAGCATTCTCCCCATAAAAGGAGCTCTACCCATAGCTATACAAGCACAAAAAGACGGCTACAAACGACTGATAGTACCTAAAGAAAATGCTCGAGAAGCTGCTATAGTAAAAGATCTAGAAGTCTATGGCATGGATAATCTGAAAGACGTAGTAGAGCTACTAGAAGGCACCAAAGAGTTTGAGCGAACCATTGTAAATCCTCGTGATGAATTTGCAGATAGTATAGATAAGCTTATATATGACTTTAGTGATGTAAAAGGCCAAGAAAATATAAAACGAGCTATGGAAATAGCTGCAGCTGGCGGACATAATATTATCTTGATAGGCCCTCCAGGAGCAGGAAAAACGATGCTAGCCAAAAGGCTAAACACCATACTACCTCCTATGAACCTGCACGAGGCTCTAGAAACCACCAAAATACACTCTGTAGCTGGCAGACTGGGTGGCAATGCTACACTGATGGCTCAGCGACCTTTTAGAAGTCCGCACCATACCATAAGCGATGTAGCTCTGGTAGGTGGCGGCAATCACCCACAACCAGGTGAAATAAGCTTGGCTCATAATGGAGTACTTTTCTTAGATGAACTACCAGAGTTTAAACGAACCGTGCTAGAGGTGCTACGCCAACCGCTGGAAGATAGAAGGATAACCATAAGTAGAGCTAAATTCTCTGTAGACTATCCCTGCTCTATGATGCTAGTGGCTAGTATGAATCCCTGTCCCTGCGGATACTTCAACCATCCAGAAAAGGAGTGCGTATGTGCTCCCGGAGTAGTGCAGAAATACCTCAGTAAGATAAGTGGACCACTGCTCGATCGTATAGACATACACATAGAAGTGACTCCTGTAAAATTTGATGAGCTCAATAAGCAAAGTACGGGCAATGAAGAACAAAGCGATGCTATACGCAAGCGAGTAATTACTGCTCGTGAACTGCAAAATACACGCTTCGAAGAACTACCACTCTACAGCAACGCACAGATGGAAAGCAACCTGATACGCAAGTACTGCGAAATAGATAGCAAAGGAGCTCTACTGCTCAAAAATGCCATGAACAAGCTAAATCTCTCTGCACGTGCATACGACCGGATCCTTAAAGTAAGCAGAACCATAGCCGACCTAGGGGGCAGCGAATCTATACAAATAGAACACTTAGCAGAAGCCATACACTACAGAAGCTTAGATCGGGAGAACTGGGGTGCGTAGAGTTTTACTCCAAAATGATAGAATCCATCAAGGTTTCTTCATTGGGGTAGAGCAATGCATTATCAATAATCAAGTAATGTACTAGCATACGTCCATCTTCAAAACGATACACTTTAGCACTTAGCTTGCCATGAGCAAACAGCTTTTCTATGTCCTCTTGCCTAACGCCTTTATACTTATCTATTCCTTTTGAGATATGCTCCTTTCTGATTTTGACAACCACAGGTCAAAAGTACAATGTAAATGACAACTAAAGGTTTGATTAAGCTTAGAGATGTTTTCATTGAGAAGTACAGAACGGTGTAGCAGGAGAACTGAGAACACCATCATCAGAAACGTCTGCACGCAAACCTATTTGAACTTGTAACTTGAGTTTGTATTTGAATTTCGCCACTTACCTTTGCACTATGCAATTAGTCACAACACACATCTGTATGGTAAAGGACATAGGGGTTCACGGTAATCTCTTTGGTGGTATAATGATGGCCTGGATAGACGAAGCCGCAAGTGCTATGGCCGTGAGTATCTGCCACACGCCTAATATGGTGACCATAAAGGTAGATGAGCTAGTTTTTAAAAAGAAGGTAAAAGAAGGTTTTGTAATCCGCATATACGCTGAAGTTGCCCATATGGGAAACACCTCTCTTACTTTCAAAATAGAAGCTAGAAAAGTAAGTGTATATACTGGAGAAGAAGATGTAGTAGTGACTACCAATACCACCTTTGTGCGTATAGATGAAGAAGGCAAACCTACCCCCATTCCAACTATAGTAAAAGAGCGTTTCAAAGACAAACAAGGATAGTCTTCTGGCTACAAATTTGCCTGAACCGAATCAGCAACTGATTAGTCTTACACTTTGACTTAATCTTAAACTTCTTCCCCCGTTCCTCAATCCAACTCGCCATTTGGTTTAGTCTTCATATTAATTCCGTTTACCTTTAGGTTACTGCATAGTATTCACTTAATAAAACAAGAAATAATATGCAACCTAAAACAAACGTAAAAAAGCCAGATCGTATTATCTTATTCGAAGTAGGGATAATACTAGCACTTCTATTTGTAAACTATGCACTCAACATTTCGTATAGCACCAAAACAGTTATAGTAGACCCGCCTATCGACATATTTGACGACACTGTCTATGTATACACCCCACCACAGCCCTACACGCCGCCTGAGTATCAGCCGCCAAAACCAGTAGCTAAACTTGAACAACAAGCTTCTTTTGATCCTCTTTCTATTATCAAAACTTTCACAGACCTGTTTGAGCCTAAAGAAACGGTAATAGCTCTGCCCACACTACCGGTGGTAGGCAAAATGGCTCCCATAGTGGCTACTCCGGCACCCGACACGTCTACTAAAGTGGAGTATTTTGTAGACCAAATGCCAGAATTTCCAGGTGGTGAAAATGCCCTTAATAAATATATTAGAGACAATTTTGATATCCCTAATATGGTATATGAATTTACAGATAAAGTGAGCTTGGTCGTAGAATTTACAATCTCAAAATCTGGCCAAGTATCTGATTTTAAGATCCTACAGTGTTCCTATCCCGGACTAGGTACCGAAAAAGCAGCAAAGGATTTATATCTAAAAATGCCCAAGTGGGAAGCTGGGGTCAATAAAGGTCACAAGACCAATGTTCGATTAACCCAACCTATCCAAATACAAATTAATTAAATAACGGCACAATTATGGAAACAGATAATTTGAATTCCGTAAGATAGTTTTCATAAACTTAGCTTTTAGTATAAAAGGGGCCATCGGCCCCTTTTTCTTTGGTTAAAAAACTCTTTGAATACCCAATTTCGTTCAGCTACATGTAAAAATAGTCCGTTCTTCAAGCGAAATTTCCCGTTTATGAACTGTGAGCCTAAAATTCCAATATTTTCTCGTTATCTTTACAATATGATCAACAAGGTATACTTCAAACGATTTACATTACTAGCATTTAGCATGCTTTTAATGATCGGAGTATCTTTTGCCGAGGGAGGAGATGACGATGATAAAAAAGGAGATGACAAGTCTGATAAAGATGAAATCGTTTTAGCTGGAGAAGATAGTGTAGCTAATGACGATGATGATATAGATATCATAAATCAAGGAGATGACACACTTGTCTATGAGGATTGGGATCACACAGAAGACGATTTGAGTGGCGGCGATTCTCACAGCAAAGTAGCACGTGATGGCCAGTCTGATTATCAGTTTAATCCTTATTCGCTACAAGCTATTACTACCGAATTATTGGACCAAATAAATCCACTGAAAAAAGAATATCGTGTAGAATTTACCGTATTCCCAAATCCTACTATAGACAAGATAAACATAAATCCAGAGAGAGAACCTACTAGCATACGCATAGCAGACATTACAGGCAAGGAACACATGGTATCGCCATTTACCCCGACTGTAGATGTATCGCACCTGGGAGTAGGCACCTACTTTATACAATTGATATATACGGACCACGTAGAGTCTCGTAAGTTTATCAAAGGTTAATTTTCATTTCATTCACCACTTAAAAAAAGAAAACTATGCTAAGAGCTGTAATTATCGACGACGAAAGAAAAAGTAGAGAAAACCTAGAGTTACTCTTAGAATCATTCGTAGACAATGTGGAGATAGTAGGAACCGCAGACGGTGTTCTTACTGGCATTAGTGCCATAGACCTGCATAATCCAGATGTAGTTTTCTTAGATATTCACTTAGCCAATGGGGATGGTTTTCAAGTTTTAGAATCACTCAAAAACAAGAATCAGAATGTAATATTCGTTACAGGACACGAGGAGCACGCTGTCAAAGCATTTCGCTCAGATGCCATAGATTATTTACTCAAGCCAGTATGCATAGAGCACTTGCAAGGTGCTGTAGAGAGAGTAAGAGCTCGTACAAAGAGTGAAACTACAAAGGATGCAATACAACAGATCTCGCTATCTACTAATAAGGGTCTACAGTTTCTGAAAACTGAGGACATAGTATACTGTAAAGGAGATGGAGCATACACTTACTTTTTTCTAAAAAGCGGTGAGCGTATTACCACATCTAAAAATCTGAAAGAATACGAAAACAGATTAAAAGACTATAATTTTTTCAGAAGCCACAAGTCTTACTTAGTAAACCTTGCAGAGATAAAAACGTACATTCGTGGCGAGGGCAGCCACGCAGTCATGTCTAACGGAGACAACGTAGGAGTTTCTAAAAGAAGAAAGGACATGTTTTTGGCTGCTTTGAGCAGTGCATAACACCAATTTACGATATAGAATTTTAGGGCTACTTCTATGTATAGGAGTAGCTTTTGCTTTTGGGCAAGGGCCTATCCGTTTCCAAAATATCACGGTGAATGATGGTCTGTCTATGGGTACCATTACCGATTTTCAGCAAGACCACAAAGGCTATATGTGGATAGCCACAGCCGAAGGGTTACATAGGTTCGATGGCAAGCATTTTAAAATATTCAAGCATAGAGAAAACCAAACCAACTCTTTAAGCGACAGCTACATACACGACCTATTATCGCAAGACAAGAAACTATACATAGGTACAGATGTAGGCACACTAGACATAATGGACGAAGAAACCTATGCGGTTTCTCATCTTGACCTTAAAACTGTAGACCCCAGTTTTGACTATTCCATAGACCAACTTATAAGCTACCAAGGCAATGTTATAATCAATACAAATGGCGGTGGTCTGTGGCAGTATAATCCTACATTGAAAAACATCCGAAAACTGGAGATACGAGATTTGAAAGGCAAACGTGTTTCTCAAATAACCGTAGTTGATAATCGTTTGATACTGCTTACGAGCAACTCTATAGTGTCTACCGATCTTAATCATTCTGAAATGGTATTTACAGATGAGAACATTAGACTTACTTGTCTAGCTCTTTTTGAAGACAAGTATCTGCTAGGCACTTCAAAAGGGCTATACTCTGTCAATAAAAATTTCGGCAATACGAAGCAGCTTCTTTTACCAGAGAAAAAACGATTTATTAATATAATAAATACCATAACCGTCTCGCAAAACAAGGCATGGATAGGCACTGCAGGAGGCTTACTGCTACTCAAGGAAAACGCATTCACACTATACCGAGCTAATCAACTACGGCCATTCTCCCTATTAAATGATAATGTCTCTAAGCTCTTTCTAGACGAGGAGGAAAACCTTTGGATAGGTACACAAGCAGGTATAAGCAAATATGCTCCGAGCTTAAAGAAATTTGAACTATTACAATATTTTGAGCTAGACGATGAAAATTTTAACAACAACGTATACTACACCTATGAGGATAGAAGTGGCAGCATGTGGCTTGGCACTTTGTCTTCTGGCCTTATAAAACTAGATGCTAACCATGCCATAGAAAAGGTATACCCCAAGGTAGCAGACGGCCCATTTAAGTCTAACTCGGTACGTTGTATTTTCGAAGATAGCAAAGGAATATTTTGGATAGGTACAAGCCTAGATGGCATATTTACATTCAATAAAAAAACGGGCAAATTTACTGCCGTAGCAAACACGGAGCTAGGTAATTTAAAATCTAATACCATCCGAGAATTTTATGAAGACTCCAAGGGAAGACTTTGGGTGGGTACGCTGTACGGCCTTGCTCTCAAAGACTCTGCAAGCTATAATTTTGAACATTTCCGAGCCGAGGAACTTACTAATAATAACTCCATATATCAGATAGAAGAATTAGTACGTGAGGAGAAACTAATCCTCGCTTCCTTTAGAGGTGGTTTGCAAATTTTCGATATTAAACGCAAGACATTTACTTCCTATAAAAACATACCTAACGACACTACCAGCATAAGCAACAACAACCTCATGTCTATGGCTTGGGTAAACAAAGACACTCTATTAATAGGCACCTATGGCGGTGGGCTCAATATTTTTGATCTACGAACAAAAATCTTTAGTAGTGTGACCGAAGCTGACGGACTAGTAAATAACGCAGTTTATGGCATTTTATATCATGGTAACGGTAATTGTTGGCTCTCTACTAACTATGGATTAGTCAACTATAATTTGTATACCCAGACCTTCAAAAACTTCAAGCCAATACATTACTTACAAAGTACTGAGTTCAATGAGGGAGCATTCACCAAAACCTCTACTGGTTACTACTACTTTGGGGGAGTTAATGGTTTAAATTATTTTCGACCAGAAGAGATCAAATTTGACACTTCAGCATCTCCCATCTATTTCACTGATGTACGAGGACAATTTACAGCAAAATCAAAAGATAAACTTGCTCTAAGTTTTCTAAACAGTAGGCTAGAGATAGACTTCATGTCACTGTACTACAGTAACCCTGAGGCCATAGAATACTTTTATAAATTAGAGGGTTATGATAATGAATGGATAAGCAGCGAAAGTCAAAATACAGCAATCTACGCACGTTTGAGTCCGGGCACATACACATTCAAAGTAAGAGCGGCAGATAAGTTTGGTAATTGGGTAAATACATCAGAAAAGCTAACCATAGTTGTGAGTCCTCCTTTCTGGCAAAGCTGGTGGTTTATAACTTTGAGTATACTACTCATAGCGAGTCTTATATACATACTCTTTAGATACCGTACACGCGAGATAGAAAGGTCGTACAAACTTCAATTAGTCGATTCGGAACTTGCTGCCTTGCGTAGTCAGATGAACCCTCATTTTATCTTTAATTCTTTGAATAGTATTCAGTACTTTATTCTTAAAAAAGAACCGAGAGAGGCCTACACATATCTGAGCAAATTCGCTAGCTTAATGAGAAAAATACTGCAAAACAGCAGGCTACGCTATATCACAGTAGCGGACGAAATAGAAGGCTTAAACCTATATCTAGAAATGGAAAAAATGAGGATGGACAACAACCTTGACTTTACCATAACCACTAAAAACATGGAGGACCTAGAGGCTACAAATATTCCAACTATGCTTATTCAGCCATTCGTAGAAAACAGTATAGTACATGGCTTATTGCCCAAAGAAGACAACAGAACACTACGGGTAATAATATCGAAAGAAAACGACCACCTTAAATGCACTATAATAGATAATGGAATAGGTAGAGAAGCATCTAAAGTCATGAATGCAAAGCGAAGCAGTAAACACACCTCAGCGGGCATGTCACTCACTCAGAAACGACTAAGAATACTCAGTGAAGGTAAAGGAAACTTTGATGTGAAAATAACGGATGTGAAAAATGAAGATGGCAGCACAGGAACAGAAGTGAGCCTAATAGTACCTATAATTACTGAAATAAATTAAACACGAGCCAGCTACTGAGATAGGCAAGAGTAGTCATATACACAAACTGTATAGCAGGCCATTTCCACGTTTTAGTCTCTTTATATACCACAGCCAGCGTACTCATACATTGCATAGCAAACGCAAAGAATACCATAAGAGAAAGTACTACAGCAAGCGTATAAACAGGTTTACCATTTTCGTCGGTATCCTTGTTCATCTTCTCACGTATCTGCTCAAAATTTTCTTCGTCACCAACACTGTAGATAGTACTCATAGTGCCTACGAATACTTCCCTTGCAGCAAATGAAGTGATAAGTGAGATCCCAATCTTCCAATTAAATCCTAAAGGCTTAATACTAGGTTCTATCGCTTTACCAAAATACCCAGCATAGCTTTCTTCTATTTTATCCGCTTGTTTTAGTTGCAGGTTACTCTCAGCCGTCGGCCCGTAACTAGCCAAAAACCATAAAACTACAGATACAATAAGTATCACTTTGCCCGCTTCTTTTACAAAACTGAGTGACTTCTGCCAGCAATTTAACCATATATTATTCCACCTAGGAGGATGATAGATAGGCAACTCCATAATAAAGTAAGATGGGATATCATGTTTTATAAGCCATTTGAATACTACGGCAGCTACCAATGCGGCAACGGTGCCTAATACATACATAGCAAGCATTACTAGTGCCTGCAAATTTACTACCCCAAAAATCATAGTGCTAGGTATAGCCACGGATATCAGCAAGGTATAAACGGGTAGCCTAGCAGAGCAACTCATAAGTGGAGTCACCATAATAGTAATGAGACGGTCTTTCCAGTTCTCAATGTTACGAGTACTCATAATAGCGGGTATAGCACAAGCTGCCCCACTTAAAAGGGGAACTACAGACTTGCCACTAAGACCAAGACCACGTAGCATCTTATCCATTATAAAACTAACCCTAGCCATATAGCCAGTATCCTCTAGCAGTCCCATAAAAAAGAAGAGAATTGCTATTTGCGGCACGAAAACTACTACACCTGCTATGCCGGCAATCAAACCGTTAATTACTAGTCTTTTGAGCCATCCATCTGGCAATACAGTACTTAGAAACTCACTAAGGGTAGCAAAGCCTGCCTCTATCCAATCCATAGGATAAGATGCAAGCGTAAATACACTTTGAAATATCACTAGCAAAACCACTAAAAACATGAGGTACCCTAAAATAGGATGGGTAGCATATGCATCTATCTTGTTAGAGATAAGTTCTCGTTTCGATTTTAGAGTTGTTGTTTTATTGAGCAGTTTAGAGATGGAATCGTAATGTGTTTCGTGCGTGTGGTCTAGCTCACTACCAAAAGCATAATGCGGCACAAACTGCTCCTCTGCCAACGCTTTTTTTATTGCATCCGTACCCTCTCCCGTTCTAGCATTAATTTTAAAGACTCGGATTCCAAGTTCTTTTTCAAGTCTATCTATGTCTATCTCAAAACCCTTAAAATCTGCTATGTCTAGCATATTCAGTGCTAGCACCATCGGTATATTGTGCTGAGCTAATTGACTGAAGTAAAATAAGTTCCTTTTCAGATTGGCAGCATCTGCTATATATAAGATAGTCTGAGGTGGCGGATCTTCAAAAAAGACCTTTACCGCTTCTTTTTCGTCTAAGCTTTTAGGGTTAAACGAGTAGGTGCCGGGTGTATCTACTAGCTTGATTTGTGTGGAGCCAACCTTGTATGTT
>Ga0209119_1002290_pt1 | contig 17746 bp, 22 predicted proteins | sample COG_03_FD_184747 | JGI IMG/M metagenome (GOLD analysis project Ga0209119, IMG submission 184747) | Pelagic Microbial community sample from North Sea - COGITO 998_met_03 (SPAdes) (version 2) | ecosystem: Environmental > Aquatic > Marine > Neritic zone/Coastal water | place: Helgoland, sampling... | reverse complement strand
GGATTAAAATTAAATGGACATGAACGTTTCAGCACGAGAAATGATGAATACTTTTATTTACAGCAACCATTTGATTATCATACAGCTGTCCCCCACCAGAATTTACCGGCAGCTGCACAAATTACTTCGACCCTCCCCCCAAGACTTAGTGCTATTCATGCTGCTGCGGATGATAATATTATTACGGAGGGGGGTTATGGACAGGGATGGACTTATATGTCCTCGACCGCGAACGGCGGTGGAGGGAACTTCACTATTGTGTCCGGAACATTAACTCTAGGAATGTCCGACCCCTACGACCCTGTAACCGCCCATATCGACGAGTCTGACGTCCCTGGAATCCCCGCAGGAACTCAATTAGCAATTGTATGCTCCAAAACTGACTCGTCGTACCCGCTGACTGGGGGAACTATAGGGCGAACATATTTTGCAACGGTTACCGCAACCGCAATAGCAGGGTATCCTGGACTCTCCTCAACTATAAACAATCTTATTATAGGGATTACTGTACCCACAGCCACAGATGTTAGTTATACATTAGACGACACCGGACCCTACAACGATGCCACATTTAATATATTCGCTGTAACCAATGGTGTCTCAAATCAGGCCCGCACCTCCAAAGACACACACCCTATCGGTGTATACTCATTTGCCCTCAAACCTGAAGAGCACCAACCATCTGGCACCTGCAACTTCTCCAGAATTGATAATGCCGAATTAACTTTAACAGGTGTCGCCGCTGGCACCATCTACGCCGTCAACTACAATGTCCTCCGTATCATGAGTGGTATGGGTGGTCTCGCATACTCCAATTAAATAATTAAATTAATTTATCCATTCCAATTCTAAACATTTTTTCTTTTTTATATTTACATATGTTAAAGAACCTTGACGATTACCAACAATTATTATAGATAATTTTATTTATTTTTTTAATTTTTTTATTTTTTTCTTTATATTTTCATAAATATTTTCAACGACAGGTTTTACTGATTAATTGTTTATTCATAATATCTATAGAATTAAATTATTTTTAATAATTAATTTTTTTCTATGCTATAGTATAAAAAACAAATGGGAGGAGGATTAATGCAATTAGTAGCTTATGGCGCACAAGATATTTACCTTACTGGTAACCCACAAATTACTTTCTTTAAAGTTGTCTATCGCAGACACACTAACTTCTCCATGGAGTCTATCCAACAAACTTTCAGTGGTGGTGGAAATAATGTTGTTGCTACAATCTCCAGAAATGGTGATTTAGTTCACAAAATGTACCTTGTAGGTCCCGAAGATGGCACCGCGCCAAAAACTATCTCAAATGTTGAATTAGAAATTGGTGGTCAAAGAATTGATAGACAATCTGGTCAATGGATGGATACATGGAATGAACTTTCTACTTCAGAATCTAAAGCCATTGGTCTTAAAGCTATGACTGGTCAAATTGGTGTACTCGATACCGACGGCGGCGATACGCGCACAGGTGTAAAGCAAGTCCACATTCCACTTCAATTTTGGTTCTGCCGCAACCCTGGTCTTGCTTTACCACTCATTGCTCTTCAATACCATGAAGTTAAAGTTAAATTTACATTAAGTGATAACAATAATTCAACTTTATTCTGTGATTACATATACCTTGACACTGATGAAAGACGTAGATTCGCTCAAGTATCTCACGAATACCTTATTGAACAAGTTCAAGAACAAACTGCCGTCGATGACAAGAATAAACTCAACTTTAATCATCCAGTTAAAGAACTTATCTGGTCTACCACCAATCAAGCCACCGATGTAGGGTTAAAATTAAATGGTCATGATCGTTTCAGTACGAGAAAAAAGGAGCACTTTTATTTACAGCAACCATACGATTACCACACCGCTGTCCCCCGCCAGAATTTACCGACTGCTGCTCATCTTATGGTAAATTCTGTAACTTTTGGGCTTAATAATTTAGAGAATGGTCGTACCACTTTGGGCACAGCTAGCAGTGCTACCTCCAACAACACGCTCAATTCTGTGCCCATAGGGGAGCTGAACGCGGGGGATATCATAGTTCCTGCAGCTGGAACATTTAAATATGGACAGACTAGCGTCATTTTCAATAGTTTCGATGCTCACACATACATGTATGATGGTTTTAACAGTGCCGCAGCGTCCCAGATCGCATTCATATTTAGGCTGGCCGACGAACCCGGTGTCAACTTTGTGACAGGACGCACTTATAGAATAACAGTTTCTGGAGCTGGCTCGCAAGCAGGAGCTTCGGGGACAAAAGTTGTAATTACAAGAGTAGATAAGGTTGTTACTGGTTTGGTTACGAGCGGAACCGGCACAGCTAGCACGATTGGGGATGCCGTGGTTGCGGTATTTTTCAGTGAGCTATTGACAAAGGTTGCCGGTACAGATGCCGGTAGCGGTTTAGTAAATATAGAATCTGTTGAAGAATTAATTGCCGAAACGGTGTTGACTACTCAAGCCCGCACCTCCAAAGACACCAGACCTATCGGTGTATACTCCTTCGCCCTCAAACCCGAAGAGCACCAACCATCTGGCACCTGTAACTTCTCCAGAATTGATAATGCTGAATTAACTCTTGGTGGGACAACCGGCGGCGGCAACATCTACGCTGTCAACTACAATGTCCTCAGAATCATGAGTGGTATGGGTGGTTTAGCATACAGTAACTAAATAATTTAAAGCCATTCCAATTCTCTTAATTCTAAATTATTAAAATATTTATAGTAATCTTTTTTAGAATAGATTTTTAAATTTAAAGATTTTATTTCTGATCCATTTTTTGTAAATTTCTCTTCATTATTAAATATATAGTCAATATATTTTATCCTATTTAAATAACCTCTTGCTCTTTTTAATCTCCATTCACACCTCATCGCTTCTCTTTTATCAATAAATCCATCTATAATACAAATAGGTTCCCAAGGATGTTTATTATTTCTTGTGGTATATTTCGCACCACCTTTTAAAATACAATTATGTTGTTTCCATCTTCTAAAAAAATCGTTTGTATATCCAATATAAGATTTATTATCACTCTTTAACAAATATACCAAAAACATAAAATATTATATAATATATATATGAATAAGTTTTTAGATTTGTTATATTTTCATCGTTTTAATCTTATATTATTATTAATAATATTTGGATCAATCATAGTTAATATTGTATTGTATTATATAACACATTTTGAAAAAACTATTACAATAAAAGATAAATATACCAGATATAGAAGAAATGGATCTAATTATAATATAGTAGATACTGATAATAATATATATCAATCAGGGAATGTATGGTTTAAATTAGATTTTAATAGAGCAGAGGAATATAATAAATTAGAGAAAGGTAAAAAATATACAGTAAAAGGTTATGGTATAAGAATACCTATGATAGATATGTATCAAAATATATATCAAGTTGATTAATGAAACCAGAAATACTTAAGATTAATTTATATATATATATTATAAAATGAAAATGTCAAAGTTGTTAGCAAATATGTTATTTATTAGTAATGTTCAAGGACAAATGTTGGCAGGTGCCCAAAGAGATGATCATGGTTGTGTATTGGATGGTGGATATTCATGGTGTGAGCAAACTAATTCATGTATAAGACCATGGGAGACGGAATGTATTGCTGCAAAACCTGTATATCCATTAATTCATAATATTGATCAGGAGAACGACTGCACATCGCGCCGGGTGTGTCCTCCATCACCCCCTTGTCCTATGCCTTATATGGGTGATATAAATATGGACTCATGTAGGTTGGTAACACAAACTGATGAATGTGGATGCTTAACATCCTGTCCATCATATGATTGTAGTAATAAAGGTGATTGTAATCAGGACACTGATTGTAATAGTGGTCAATTTTGTAGAGATATGGGTTCTCAACCTTATCTACTAGGGGGGCGAAGATTACAACCACGAGAATGCATTGATAAATCAATTACTGGTGAATCGTGTGGAGGATATACTCTTCCTGAATATCAAACTAGATGTATGGATGGATTAGAATGCGTAAATACAATGGGACCTATGATAGCGGATGCTCCTGGGACATGTTCAGAACCGTGTTCCCCTAATGAAAAAAGGGATGATCATGGCAAATGTGTCGGGAAAATACCGAGTAATTGTGCTTCCTGGTATGATGGTTGTAATACTTGTTCAGTTAATAATGGAAAAATAGGGGCATGCACAAGGATGTATTGTTTTTCCCCAGGGGAATCTGAATGTACATCATATTATAAAAGATCTCCTTTGAATATTGGGGATATTTGTTATAGATTTTGTGAGGATAATTCTCAGGAACATATTGATAGAAAAAAAGAATGTCCTACTAATACTCAATGTATTTCAGACTTTAATAAAAATAGTGTATCTATGATAGCATATGATTCATGTGGTGATAGAGCATGGACTTGTTCATTACCTATTCATTAATTCGGAAACTGCCGCAGATACATCCACACCAGGACAATCTTCTAATAAGTCGGTTAAAAATTGTTTTTCTTCGGTTATTTTCATCTGTTCGACATATTTTTTAATATCTTCTGTTGTAAAACAATTCATAGTTTTACGACAAAATTTAATACCTTCTTCATTAAATATTTCTTTTATTTTATAAATATACATAGTTGAAATACCAATCGATTTTAACCAATCAAATAATTTTGTTTCTTCAATACTTAACATATTTTTATTAACACAAATTGCAATATTCAAATTTATAAATAATTATCATAATAAGATATATTATTATTATTTATATTATTTTTCGATATCCGGACAATATTAATGATATTACCATATAAGAAATTTCATAAGCATGTATAAAATCTTCTCGCAATGTAGATTTTTTATTAAAAGATAACACAAATACAAATGCCGCCAAATATATAACCATTAATATTATAATAGGTGTAATAGATAATCCAATCAAACCATATTTTAATGAATCTTTCATATAATATTTATATATAAAATTTTATAAATATTTAAGATAATTATTATAATTATAATAATAAATATGATTCATTCATTAATAATTATTCCTGTTTTAGGAATGTGTAAAAATTATGTTAAATATAAAAGAATATCATTATTATTATTTTTGAGAACGCCTTTTATCTATATGATTTTATATACATATATGAAATATTTTCAATATAAAAATATAGTAAGTAATGTTATTATTAATGAGAGGGTTTTTATGTTTTTTTATAAAATTTTTAGATCATTAATTACAGATTCTTACCATAATAAAAAATTAAAGTATATAAAAAAATATCAAATATTATATAATAGTAATAAATGTTTAGAAAAATTAACAGATTAATACCTGTATTTGAAAAATGGGAAATACGGGATTTCACTAAATTATTTGTGAATAAAGATTTATATAATAAGGTTGAACGGTCAGTATATCCCAAATTAGTAATTAAAAAAAATAATAATATACAAATTCCATATAAATATCAATGGGAAAGCAAAGATTTTTACAGAAAGAATGCAAAGTAAATTTGAAATTTAATTTCTAAGTAATTTATTTACATAATAAGAATAAGATGGAATTGGCTGACAAATTGGGTCGCGATTGGTTTCGCGCCGGACAACTTAAAAATAAGGAAGATATTGGTCCAGCAGCAGATAAATTTATCAAGAATCTAAAAGATAATGGACCGGCTTATCTGAACAAACTTTCAAAGTGTAATTGCTGCGAGCGTCATCAAACAGATAGACCCAGTGATATCAACGAACTCAAGGAATACCCAAGCAATGGTGGATCTAGTGTTGATAAGCATGTGAATATACGGACCGCAGGTATTTGTCAGTGCGTATGTCGGCACTATTGTCGCAGAATTGTTCTCTGGAGGTCATAAGATTCTCAATCATCATCAAAGTGACACTCGCCTGCCTTGCACCTGGCCCATATGTGAACAATAACTAACATGTTTAGGAATCCAGAAAACCATGTCATTATCATATTTTTAATAATATAATCAATATATGTTAAATCAATATTGTCAATATTATATAGATAATATAAAGAGAAAAGTATTATACCAACTATATCTGGAATAATAATACAAAATACTATAAATATTAAAATATTAAATAAAGTATTACACAACTCTTTCATAAAATTAATAGAAGTGAATGTGAAATTTTTTAAATATTGAATAACATTATTTATAAATTTACATATATAAATGTATATAATTTTGGGATAGTTTTTTTTTTCTTTTATCTTAATGTTTTTTTTACAGTGAGGACAAGTAGAACTATTGGGATTGTAAATACTATTATTCCATTTAATTAAACAATGATTATGCATAAAAGCATCACACTCGCATAACTTATTAGAACAATCTTCCAAACAAATTATACATTGATCTTTTTTATTAAAAACCATAGAATTTATTATATAATTTCCATAAAATAATATCAAATTTAAATAAATATTCCATTAATTTCATCATAAAGCATTAGTTTTAGAGACTTGAAAATATCTTTATAATTTAAATAAGTGACATCTTTCCAAAAATGTTTGGGCGCTTCATCGTGACATTTTTTTAATAAGTATCCTGGTACTTTTGAATTTAAATGGTGTATATGATGGTATTCTATTCCCATTGTGAACCATTTAAATATATATGGTATTTTTAAATGACTACAACCTTTTAAAGCGGAGTCATATTTATTCCATTCTTTATCATTAACACATATATAACTATCTTCATAAGTGTGCTGCAAATGAAATAAAATCAAACCTGCAAATGCGGAACAATATACTGATATATAATAATAAATAAAATAATCACTATATATTATATAAACTAATATAATATTAAATATAGTGTTTTCCATTTTATTATAAATATCTATCCATTTATTTGATTCAATAGGTGTTCTATAGATTATGAACCACATAATAAATGGGCTAAATATGAAAAATATAATTGGATGTCTCAAAATATTATATATTATTTTTTTTATTTTCGATGATTCATCATATTGATTTTTAGTCATAAATATTGTCTCATTATATTCTATATGTCTCCCGTTATTATTATGGTGATAGATGTGGGTTATTTTCCATTTGGATGGTGTAAATATTAAATATGATACAATTTTTTGTATATATTTATTTATTTTTTTGTTAGAGAAAAAAGAATTATGACCAGTATCATGAAATATAATAAACCATTTTACTAATATAAGTGTATTTAAAAATGACCACAATATAATATTAATATCATGCCTTATATATAATATAATATAATTGAATAGTATTGTTAGTGATAGTTCTTTCAATGCTATTATATTATCTGTTCTATAATTATTTATATGAATATCTAATTTATTGTGATCCATTATATAATATATATATTCTTTAAATTTAATATTATATCCTTATTATATTATATCCTTATTATATTAAATTTAGATCGGTGGGAAAGACCCTTGTCCAATATTTACTTTATTAACATTTGTAAGGGGTGGCGCAATTCTTTCTTGCCATTTTGCTCGTCTGTATAAACATGTCAAGCATAAAATATATATAGAAAATCCAGCTATAATTTGTAATATATTATATATAACAGATAGATTTTGATCTTCGCTCATATTTATGGTAGATATTATGATAATAATAAAATCAAATTTGAATTATATATAAGTAAATATAAATATAAGTATGAATATGGACCATGTGCCAGAATTATGGAAAGAATTGAGATTAGAATTTAAGGATAATTTGTGGAAAAAATATGTAGAACTATATGAACCATTGTTAGAAGAAGATGAAACTATTAATAAGTTGAACACTATAAGAAATAGGAAATTAAATTTAGGCGAAACAGATTTGAGGAAAATTGTGAAGAAACCTGAGAACACTGTAAATAAATCAGGGGAAATAAAAAAAAATAAATCCGGGGAAATTGTGAAGAAATCTGAGGAAATTTTGAAGAAATCTGAGGAGATTCCAGAGAAGAAATCTAACAAAAATCCAAAGAATCCCCTAAAAAAAATACATTGTATTATTTGTTAGACATTGTATTATTTGTTAGACATTGTATTATTTGTTGACATTGCCAATTTTTTAATTCATTATTTAAATATATTACTAATTGCTATATGCTAAACCTCCCATCCCGCTCATAATCCTAAGAACATTATAACTTACTACATAAACATTAATGTTTTGATTATCATCACCATTATTTAATTGATTAAATGATAAATGAGCATTATCTAGTCTAGAGAAGTTGCAAGTGCCTGATGGTTGATGTTCTTCTGGATTTAGAGCAAATGAATACATATAAATATGTTTAGTAGGTATTTTATGACCTGCTTGTCGTGGTTGACATATTCTAAAATAACTAGCGTCCCTTTCTTTAAATCTCACATGACCATTTAATTTAATAGTCCCTCTATCAAAACCCTCGTAAGATTTTTGTCCAGATATATATTCAATATAATCATTCTCATGCCCTGCATTATAATTAAAATAATCATTTCTATCATTACTATTCGCCGTAGCATCTATTTTGTCCATATCAGTACTATATTTTAGACCTCGGAACTTATTAGGCAAAATCCATATAATTTCTTTAACAGGATGATTAAAGACCATTTTAAAATTAGTGTCTGTTTTTTCATTTTCTTTATATTGGATTTGCTCTATAAGGTATTCATGTGAAACTTGAGCGAATCGTCTTCTTTCATCTGTATCTAAATATATATAATCAGCAAATACTTTTACATTTATAGAGGAATCATCAGTGAAAAGTGTCCCTCCAAAATCTGTATTTATCAAAGCTGTTATTTCTCTAAATTTAATATCTAATTCAACTTCATGATATTGTAAAGCAATTAATGGTAATGCTAACCCTACATTACGACAAAACCAAAATTGCAAAGGTACATATAATTTTAAAGATTTATAAGTGGGTAATGGTAAAGATCCCTGAGATTTTAAATAAGCGCTTTTAGCAGCATGTTTATTAAGACCTAACCAATCTGCTTCTTCATGATCTGTTAATTCATTCCATATGTCTAACCATCTTGAACTATGTTTGTCCATTTCCTGACCGCCTATACTTATAGAACATTCTTCTATTAAAGCATGACCTGTATTATTTGTCCAATTTACGTATGTTTTGTCTCCTGGTTCGGTGAAAAAATTTTTAGCACATTTCAATTTACAATCCAACCATATTTTATGAATTAAATCACCATTCCTAGATATAAGGACTGTCTTCTTTCCTCCTAAGTATAAATTATCAGAACTTTGTTCAAATATTTGTTGAATTGCTTCTATAGAAAAGTTTGTATGTCTTCTATATACAACTTTAAAGAAAGTAATTTGTGGATTACCAGTTAAATAAATATCTTGAGCACCATAAGCGACAAGTTGCATTAATCCTCCACCCATATTTAATATATATTATAAATATAAAAAAAAGTATAAACATATAACAAGTTCGTTAAATATTTTTTTTTTATATTTATAATATATATTAAATATGGCAGAGAATGGATGTTTAAAAGACGGACGCTTTCAGAATTTAGAGGTTGAAGGGAGAACTGAGTTTACGGGGACAATTAAAAATAGACAGCTGGATTTTTTGACTGGCAATGTGAAAAATCTTTCAGGGTCGGGCGTTGCAATTCCACCAGCCATTCCCATTCACCCGGAGATAGACTCCCAGATTGAAAACGGTGCTTTAAATACATGGGGTGGCAGCAATAGTGTGGAAGGGTGGACCGAGATATATTTACCTGCTGCGACTGCTAATTCACATTTAGCACTTCGAATCGACCATGTGCCCAATAACAGGATAACAATTGACGCAACGTCGGCGTCTCTGTCGACGGCAGGTAAGTATGCATTTCAGCAAGTAGGTCCACTTTATGGTGGAGGTGCCGCGGTTGCAACTTATACGGCCACTTTCGCCTTATCCACTAGATTACTTTATATTCCCCACGCCACCGACAGAAATTTTTTGGGGTGGGGTAGTGTGATACATTTTTATTGCCAAACGGCTGGAGAGTGGATGGTAAGGATATTTAATGTTCCTGATCGACCAGGTGCGTTTTCCCCCTTGGCTGTTTCGGGCGAGTTATATTTTTCATAGGTAAACATTGTATACTAAATTTAGTATGTCTATAATAAAATATGGAATCATAATCTAAAAATATCATTCAAATGTTAAACAAATTATTGATGTCTCTAAGGTAAGAGGTTTATTCATTATGGAAAGATGAAGAATTAAAAGACATCGGAATAACTTATCATAATGTTTGTGAAATCTATAAACAATTGGAACAAAAAGAAATAACAGAAGAAAATAATTAAATAATATAAATATACATAGATGAAATTGAATAAATGGTATAATTTTTTATTGACTATATTATTTTGGATATTCACTTGGGAAACTTATAATGCTTTAATAGATAAATATAATTTAACTGATAATCAAAAAATATTATTAAATTTTTGTATGTTAATCGTTGTCATTATATTAATATCTAACTCTGAAAACTTTTTTAATTGATTTAAAAAGAAATCAATATTTTATTATATAATTATGTTTTTTAATCATCAATCTATGAATCAAAATATAGATAATGAAACTTTCTATAAATTATTAGAAATAAATAAAAATGCTTCCAGTAAAGATATTAAAAAAGCATATCGCAGATTAGCAGTTATTCATCATCCTGATAAAGGTGGTGATCCAGATAAATTCAAGGAAATATCTAAAGCATTTGAAACTTTATCCGACGAAAACAAAAGAAGAAATTATGATCAGCATGGCGAATCACAAGGGGATGGTCAAAATCCTAATGATATGTTCGGTCAAATGTTTAATGGCGGACCTATGAATAATAATAGAAATAAAAAAGGTAAAAATGTTAAGAAAGATATCCAAGTAGCATTAAAAGATATATTTAATGGAAAAAATATGAATATTACAATTACTAGAAAATCTATTGATACAGATAATATTTCTACGTGTGTTCCATGTAAAGGAAGAGGTATTATATTACAAACTATTAGAATGGGACCTATGATTCAACAAGTTCAGCAACCGTGTAATACTTGTGGGGGACAAGGTAAACAATATAGAGTAAATAAAGTATCTGAAAATATTAGAGTAACTATACCAAAAGGAGTGTCAAATAACCATAAAATAGAAATATTTGACAAAGGAGATGATGTATTAGATGGAGATCCAGGTGATTTACATATTATTGTGAAAGTATTAGAAGATGAATATTTTATTAGAAAAGGAAATGATTTATTCATAAATAAAGATATATCGTTGATTGAAGCATTAAATGGATTTAATATGGTTATTAAACATTTTGATAGAGATATTTTAATGAAATCTAATAATGTAATTAAACCAAATAATTATGATGTAAATTCAGAATCCAAATGTGAATGGAAAAATATGATTTGTTCATTATCACTAGAACCATTCGCCAAAGCTAAGATTAATGATGAACAAGAAATTAAGAAGGTAATCGAACAAGGACAACTTAAAAATGAAAATATTACAGGATTTATTATTAGTGGTCAAGAAACATATTTTTATAAAGAATCTATAGATATTTTATTAAAAAGTAAAAAAGGAGGTAATGGAATATTATATTATAAAAATATAGTTAATAATTTAGTACATTGTATAGAAGAAGAAGGTTTACCAGATCTAAAAAATCCAATGGTTAAAGGAGATTTGTATATAACATTTAATATTATATTCCCAGACAAAATAACTATAGATAATAAAATATTATTAGATGGAGGATTTAATAAAGAAATCCATAAAAAAATAGATGAAATAGAAACGGAATTAGAAGTATATGAGTTAACAGAAAAAAATCCAAATATTTCATATGAAAAATATAAAGAAGTTTTACAAGAAAATGAAGAACGGCAAGAAGAAACTAATAATCCTGGAATGCAGCAACAACAATGTGCTCAACAATAATTTAATTATTTCTTGTATCCCAATAATCTGCTCCATAACTTACATATAATTCTTCGCCATTTTTTATATCTCTTCCTGCTTTATAAATCATATTTTCGGGATCTTGCGTATGGTGAACATTAAATTTATTAGAATGGTTATACATACTACACATACCAAATACTATAACTTCTTGATCCGATTTAAATTTACTTTTAAAAGTATAATCTGTTATTTTACTGTTCGAAAAATTCTTTTTATAATCTGTAATCAAAGGACATACTTCGATTATTTCCCCTTTTTTGAAATCCTTATTAGCAAACACACCTCTGCCCGAATTAGGTATCAAAGATTTTTTTATAGATATTTTATCTGTGTATGGATTATTTTTATTATCCATAAAGAAATAGCATAAAAATATAATGACTACAATAAATCCACCTATTAAATATAAATAGTTTGTATTATCTTCATTGAAGTCTAATCCGAAAATATTAGGTTCCATTTATATTTATTATAAAATAAATTAATTTCACCTTTTATTTGATATAACTAATTCGAGTGAGAATACTAGATTTCTGCCACTCGCGCCCTCCCAGTGTCCATTATTAATATCTGTTAATTTACCATTAATTGTTTTGTATTTACCAGGTTGTATTACACCCAAATAATTAAATTTTTTATTTTTTGCAGTAACAAAAGACGCGGACCCACTAGTTGAGAGATCATCATCCAATACAATTAATTCAGCATTATTAATTGCTGTATTATTACTAAAATTATTTTGATTAATATCATCAAATTTTAATACAGCACCGAAAGTTGCGCCACTGGCACTTGAACTTGAACTACTACAATTTGCCATTGAAAAACTATCTAAAAATACATCAGACATTTTATCAATTATTATAGGTTCAACAAGATTAAATACAAAATTCCCATGTGTATCATATGTTGCTGTAACATATGATGCAGAACCACTCGCATTTGTTATAATAGTGTTCGATATAAGTGTGTCACCAGTTTGAGATGAAGATATAGTACCCGAACCCGAATAAAATAGAGTAATTTTTTTAGTATCAAAATCACCAAAAGAATATCTTTGATTTTGAAAAAATTGTTGGTGCATTTGCTGTTGCTGAGGATTTGTAATAAAGTCCATATATTATTTATATTATAAAAAAAAAATAAATATTAATTCAATCTTTTAAATGGACCACCTTCATATGGGACTGAATAATATCCACAAAATTTATAATAATTATTATCAGTTTCGTTATTAGTATTATCGTCTTGTTTATCATAATTTCTATCAGCTATAGATGGATCTGTAATCATATTTCCAGAAGCATCCATTCTTCTCACATTTTCCTTGCCTGGTTTATGTGACCAATATCCATCATCATCTTGTCTATAGAAATGATAATCTTGTTCATCTCCGGTGTCATCTATAACTAAAGCAATTTTATAATGATTACATGGAGGTTTATAATCTTTAGTAACCTGTATAATATTATATGTATTATAATCTTGTTTTAATTTATTTAATATTTCGTCGCAATCATATGAATTAAATTTCCCTACTGATAATTCTCCTGGTTGTAATTTTTTATCAGCGTCCACTTCATATCTATCAAAAGCATATGAATAACAATTTGAATAATCTCGCTTATTAGGGTCTAAATTATTCCAATAATTAGGTCTATATTGTGGTTTTTTACATACTTCTTTATTATTATTATTATTATTATTATTAATTAAAGATTTAGATTGCTCATTATTAAAATGTAATAAATGTTCTATAGAATGAATTAATGCTTCCATATATATATATATTTTTATAAAATATAAAATATAAATTTGATTTAAAAAATTAATTATATTATAAATATATAATTATGAAAATAACTGAAAAAATAAATAGATCTAGATATACTCTAAAGAGTATTTTAAGCACTGAATGGGATACTATACCTATATCTGATTATTCATTAAAAGAACTTGATAGTATTTATAGTGATACTTCAGGTTTAGAACAGTATGGTTATGGGTTTGTTTGTAACTTTAGTTTAAAACATAAAATTATTGAAAACTATTCATTACATGTGGTATATTATAAATTTCCAGATATGTCTCCTGATTCAACTACAGGCAAAATTAGTAAAAAATCATTAATAGACAATATTAATAAATTATATGAAGAAGAATATTTTAAAGAAAATGATAGTATTATAATAATAATTAACGAAGAAGTATCTGAGACTATTCAAAAAGCTATGGATAATTTTAATATGGAATTACAAAACCAATTAGAAGTTAATGGATTGAATAAGGATATAATGGACAAATTAAAATCAAAAAGTATTAAATTAAATAATGAATATAATTTAAAACATTTTAAAAATATACAAATATTAGATATTGATTCTTTAACAAATAATTTATTAGATCACAAATTAGTACCGAAACATGAAGTTATTAGAAATAAGGAAGAAATAGGGAAAATATTAGAAGATTGTAATGCTAATATTTCACAGTTGCCGATTATATTAAAAAATGATATTATTGCTAAATTAATAAGATTATCTCCTGGTGATTTATGTAAAATTACAAGAAATAATGAGAAATCGGGGATTAATTATTTCTATAGAGTGTGTAAATAAACTATCTATTGACCGTACGCCTGTCCCGTACTATATTCAGATGATTGACCCCCGTTCGCGCCGCCTACAAAATCGCCACTTGTTATCATAATAGGGTCTGGGCGGGAACCAATATTTCTTATAGTTCTATCTATTGTACCTTTATTATTTTTAATATTTCTTTCATAATCTAAGAATGCACTATTATCGTAAAATAATTTTTGTAAATCGGTTTCCTGCATTTTATTCAATGATGGATTAATATTACAATTATATTTGTTTTGATTAACAAATCCCAGAGTGAATATAAATAAACCAATAACTAATAAAATAAATTTTATATCCATATTTATATTATAATATTTTTTAAATTCTTAAGAATTATCATATTCACCTTCATCTTGTTCTGCTTGATCATATAATTGAGTATCATATCCTTCATCTGCTTGATAAGTTTCATCAGTAGCAGCATCAGTGTTTAGGAGTTCTTTTTTTGTTTTAAGCGTTTCTTGCTCATATTCATCACTTATAGCATATTTGGTATTTTCTTTTTCAGATTCTTTATACAAAGTCCCCTTGCCCATACCATTCATTAAATCATTTTTATATTTTTGTTCTTTGGTCATTTGTGTAGTTTTTTTCAAATAAGTTTGTTTTTCTCTAGATACTTGTTTCATAACAGCTTTATTTAATAATTCTTCACTTATATAAACCCAATTTATATCATAATATTTTTCATACATATTAATTAAAATATCTAATAAGAATTTGCTTAAACATATAACTGCATTATCTATATTTATTTCTTCGTTATTTATTTCTACTAATTTAGAATTTAATGATAAATAAATATCAGAATCAGTATCAATTAAACCTTTAATATAATCAGAAATCTTATTAATTATAAATACAAATATATATTTATTTATTTTTAATGTAAATTCATTATCTAATAAATTATTAGATATACCTCTCAATTTATCTAAATTATGGTTAAAATCTTTTATATAGTCGTATAATTCTTCAAAATATATTAAATTATTTTCATGAAAATATTGTTTAAACCCTTTATATTTTAATCCATTATCTAATTCTATTTGACTTCTTTTAAAGAATAAATCATCATGACATAATAAATTATTAATAGTTAAAAATTCATTAAATGAATCATTATTTGCATCACTTAATTTATATAAACCTTTTTTAATTTTAGAAGTATGTTTATTATTTTTAATACAGGATAATGTATAAAAAATATCATCTATTAATCGTTTATATATATATGGGTTATTAATATCAGTTGCTAATTTATTTAAAATTTTAGATGAATGTTCTACATTATTTAATCCAGATATGGGGATTGATTTAAATCTTTTAATTTGTAAATTTTCCACTACAAAATTTTGATTATATTTATCATTAATTAATATTTGTCCAAATAATTCATCAATATTTTCAAAATAATTATCTATAGTGTCGACTATATTTACAGATATTTCATCTATTTTATTTGTAAAAGTTGTATAATCAATTAATTCTTGATTTACTTTTGAGGTTTTTAAATCCGTTATTGTCTTAAATATATTATTTAATAGTGGATCTTCTAAATATTTATCTTTAAAAAAACTTATTAATCTATTTTCTATAAGTTTATTAAAATTTAAATATTTATATATGTCATCATTTGAATATTTTTCGGTATATTCTATATAATTAAATTGATTAAATATTAATTTATTTTTATTTGGTAAATATTCCATAATTCTTATAAAATTTTCTTCTGAGGGGGGTATAGAAACTTTTTTACATTCTGGTATATTTTCAGATAATTCTACATTATAATCTATTAAATAATAATTTAATAAATTTTCATCTATAGTATTCACTATTAATTCATCATTATCTGCAATACAATAATTTTTGAATAATTTTATTAAAAATTCACCATTATTATTAGTCAATTCTTCATAATTAGAGTCAATAAATATTACAGCAGGAATATATTTATAATGCGTTTTTATTTGACCATTTAATAATAAATAATCAGTATTATTTAAATTAATATATTTAAACTTTTCAATATTATCTCTATCTTCTGTGTTTTCTATTTCATATTTTGTTATTTCTCCAATTATAATACTTTGTAATTTACCATAATCAATTTCAGTAAATTTATTGTTTTTAAAATGACATTTAGTAAATAAATCATTTATTTTGCTATCATTAATATCTTCTAAGAATTTGTTTGCTAATAAATTTAGTATAGGGAATATTCTGGATTTACCATTTAATTTTAATGAATACATATATAACCTTTTATATGATTGATTGCCTATTAATGTAGATACAGGTAATTTATATTCAATAAATTTAGGTTCAATTTTATTAATATCTTTTAATAATGATATATTTTCGAATGAATCATTATTTATAAAGTAATCTTTCATTTCGTGATCTTTTGATGAAATATATTTATTAATACTCATTACTAGTTTATTATCATAAATAGGTTTATAAGTTGGCCATGTTTCTTTAGTAAATTCATTACCAGTACTTTTATTTAATATAAAATATCTATTAATTTTATTATATAAATTAAATTGTGGTTGTAAGAAATATTTAATAGTTTTAATAAACTCTTCATCAAATTGATCATCAACTTCTTCTTTTTGTAATAATAGATTTCGGTTCTTTTCCAGGTGGTCAATAAGTTTTTTTTTTATATATGTTATTAATTTACTATTAATACTTTTATGATTATTAGTTGTAGATATTAATTTCCATGTTTCGTTTTCATCATAATCTAATAAATCGGATATTAAGACATTTTTGTAAATATTGCTTGAGATTTGTATATGAATAAATATTAGAAATGAAATTGTTAAAAAATAATTTAAATTTTCTATATATTTTTTATAATTTTTAATTATTGCGTTTTTTTTTTTAGGATTTTCTTTTCCATTTTTACCTTTATATACGTAACTCTTTGAATATTTATTTATATAATTAGATTCATTATATCTAAAATCAGTTAATTTATCAGTATCAAAAATCACCATTATTTCAACAATATTTTCTAAATCATCTGGG
>Ga0209119_1002283_pt1 | contig 17777 bp, 11 predicted proteins | sample COG_03_FD_184747 | JGI IMG/M metagenome (GOLD analysis project Ga0209119, IMG submission 184747) | Pelagic Microbial community sample from North Sea - COGITO 998_met_03 (SPAdes) (version 2) | ecosystem: Environmental > Aquatic > Marine > Neritic zone/Coastal water | place: Helgoland, sampling... | reverse complement strand
GCCGCAGGGCCGGGGCCAATCAGCATAATAATCGGATCGGTGGCCAGTACCGCCGTGGCCACAATACGCCCGCGAGGGGTTAAACCCAGATCCTTACCGGCCTTTTCACTGCCGATTAAAACCGCACTGGCACCATCGACAATGCCTGAGGAGTTACCCCCGGTATGCACATGATTAATCTTGCCTACCGAGGTGTATTTAGATAGTGCGAAATCATCAAAGCCCAGGGCCCCCAAACCCTCAAAGGCAGGTCGCAATCCCCCTAATATCTCAACGGTGGTATTGGGTTTGATAAAGTCATCGCGTTCTAAAATGGTCACGCCATTTAAATCTTTTACTGGTACCACCGAGCGATCAAAGTAGCCCTTATCGCGGGCAACAGCCGCACGTTTCTGTGATTCCACTGCAAAGGCATCCACATCCTCACGGCTCCAGCCTTCCATGGTCGCAATTAGATCGGCACCTATACCCTGCGGGGGAATACGCTGTTTAAATAGACATTCTGGATCCTGAAACATCGCCCCGCCAGCGGAACCCATGGGTACCCGCGACATGGATTCGACGCCACCGGCGACCACCAGGTCTTCCCAACCGGAGGCAATTTTTTGGGCGGCGATATTGACTGCCTCGAGACCTGAGGCACAGAAGCGATCTAGCTGCATACCGGGCACCGACTCATCCCAACCGGCATATTGCACGGCGGCTTTAGTCACAACTGCGCCCTGCTCGCCCACCGGTGAGGTACAGCCCATCACTACATCGTCTACATAGGCAGTGTCCAGGTCATGACGAGTTTGCAGGGTATTCAATAACCCCGCGGCCAGGGACACGGGTTTCACTTCGTTTAAAGCACCGCCGGCTTTGCCTTTGCTGCGTGGGGTGCGTATTGCGTCGTAAATATAAGCGGTATTACTCATTAAAAATTCCTTTTCTAAGCTAATGCTTGTTTCTTTAACCTAACCTTATCGACCTTACCCACCGGTAATAGCGGTAACTCATCAACAAAGGTAAAAGTCTTGGGCACTTTGTAATTAGCGAGTTTGTCATTACAAAAAACTTTGAGCGTGTCGACGGTAAGCGTTTCACTGCTGTCATTGTCTGCGTCGGAACGAGGAATAATATAAGCAACACCCACCTCCTGATAACGTGGATCGGGCACACCCACTACCGCGGCCATATCTACGGCGGGATGACTTTCCAGCAACTGTTCGATTTCACGGGGGTAGACGTTATAACCGCCGGACTTGAACATATCTGACATACGCCCCACTAAACTAATGGTGCCGTTCTCTCGCCAGTATCCCAGGTCCCCGGTATGCAGCCAGCCATCCTCTGTGTAAACATCCCGCGTGGCTTCAGGGCGGTTGAGGTACTCCAATAGCAGGTACTCGCCTTTAAACTGCAGTTCACCATGCTCACCCAAGGCGCAGGGTTCACCTTGTGTATTCATAATCCGGCATGGCATTTGGGGGCTGGGTCGGCCGATGGTTTCACTCAGCTCGGTAAGATCGGCATCGGGGCCGGAATAGGTGGTATTGGCGGCAGTCTCGGTCATACCGTAGATATTCATCAGACGTGGCGCGAGCGCCTGCAGGCGTTTAATGACGGGGACGGGCAATGCCGCCCCACCCCAGATAATAAGTTCGATACTGGAAAAATCCGTACTCTCAAACGCTGGATGTTCCAACAACATCAACAACATGGTGGGAACACCCCCCAGAACAGTGATGCGTTCGCGATTGATGGTTTGCAACACCAGGCTTGGATCGAAGCGTTCCTGAAAAACTAACGTACCCCCGGCCACCAGATTGACACAACAGGAGTCCGCCACACAGGCCGCGTGATTGATGGGAAAGCTACAGATAATTCGCGGTTGGTTCACCCGAAAATGCTGGTTCTGAACCGAGGCACCAAAACACAAGCCGTAGTGCGATAACAAAGCCCCTTTGGGTCGACCTGTAGAGCCAGAGGTATACACCAGTAGCGCCGGATCCAGCCGTTCCACCTGAGATTGTCTGGTGCTAAACACCTGGTCAGATACAGTTTCAGACAAGGCCAAAAAATCACTAAAAGAAAGCGTACCTGGCATGAGTGTTGTGAGTGCGACTACCTGTGTTACAAATCCATAGTCTTTTTGTACGGTGTCGATTATTTCCTGGTAACACCGCCCCTCAAACTCGATCATTGCAAACAATAATGTGGGCCGGGCATCTTCCAGTACATAGCGGCACTCTTGCAAACGGTACTTGGGGTTTAGGCCCAACCAAATGGCACCGATACTGGTTGTGGCTAAAAACACTACCCAGTATTCCGTGCGCGAGGTGCACAGCACGGCCACGCGGTCGCCTTTTTTAACGTTCATTGCCAGCAAAGCCTTGGCGCATTGCTGCACTTGGGTGTGTAACTCAGCATAGCTTAAGCGCTGCTCACCAAACACCACGGCTTCGCGATCTGGTGTTGTCTGCGCATGGTGTTTTAGGTAATCCGATATTAAGGTGTGTATATGACTAGATGGCATCGCTTACTGTTTCTCTATAGATTCTTTGCTGGTGGGGTTTTTACTGCTTCGTTGGTAGCGAAATCGTTAGGTGGATTGATTGGTGCCTTTAATCCATAAAGACAAATATTCTGCAACTAGGGCGGGTCTTTCGACACCTTCAATTTCAACGACCAGATCCGAAGTCAATTGTAGTTGCCCGGGTTTTCGTTCAGTGACATCCACCAAAGTAGTCCGTACTCTAATACGCGAATCCACCACCACTGGCTCGACAAAACGCATGCGGTTAAACCCATAATTAACGGGATAGCCGTCTTTTTGTGCATCGCCATCCAGAGGGAAATGCATAATCTCGTAGAGCATGGACGACAGCATCGAGGCGGTTAACCAACCAAAGGAAATCGTTTTATTACCCCAAGGGCTGTTTTGGGCGGCCCACTCGGGATCTATATGGTGGGGATCCGGGTCATCGGTCACACGGCCAAAGTCAGTAATACGCTGCTGATCGATAAGAACCCAGTTTGAGTAAAAGGTTTTGCCGATGGCTTGTTGGCAATTAGTTGGGGTAAAGAAATTATCGCTCATAATGTTTATCTCTTTGTTAATAGAAGTGGCACTATTGATAATGAAGGGTTTGTCGGCCTTTGGCTTGAGATAATTTGCTATTGTCTGATGAGTAGGCCGATCTCTTCCATCACTCAATCAAGGCGCTGTAAACTAGCGCGTAAATGTTCTCTACTTCAGCTGCAATTTGATTTGGAACGGTTTGGCTAAGGAATATAGCGACAATATCTTCTTTCGGATCAATCCAGAATCTCGTACCAAATCCGCCCCCCCAGAAATATGTCCCACCGGGCGCCATACTACCCGACAAAGCTTGGGTCTTCATAACTCCAAAGCCAAGACCATATCCCATACTTGAGGGCATTCCAGGAATGTTTTGAAGGGGGTCCTGTGTCATAAATTCGATTGTCCGTGGGCCAAGAATACGGGCATCATCAAATTTACCTCCATCCAACATCATTTGTGCGTAACGCCAGTAATCCTCTGCAGTAGAAACCAATCCACTGCTTCCAGAAAAGAAACGGACTGGGCGAAGATAATGATAAGGGTGCCTCTCTGGATATTTGTCATTTAGTAGAGGTTTCAACAAGCCTTGGTCATCTATTTTATATTGAGGACCTAACCTTGTTTTTTTGTCCGGAGTTAGCGTAAATCCCGTATTATTCATTCTTAATTTATCAAACAGTCTCTTCTGCAAAAACTCATCGAAAGAGACACCGGAGAGAACCTCAACTAGTCTGGCCTGAACATTACTGGATATGCTGTAAACCCATTTTTCACCCGGCTGATACTCAAGTGGAATTTTTGCTAATTTTGTAATCATTGATTCCAGCGTAGATTTCTCTGGATGGTTTAACCCCACTTCTGCGTACTTTTTGTCCCCATCGGAAGAAAACCCAGCTGTATGTCGCAGCACATCCAGCATGTTTGGTGGACGTTTTGCTCTAACCAGACGTAATGACCCGTCATCGTTCATCCCATCTTCGACTTTAATCCCCTTCAGTTCCGGGAGATATTTATGGAGAGGATCACTCATCTGAAATCGGCCTTCCTCATACAGCATCATCAGCGCTGTTGCTGCAATCGGTTTGGTCATGGATTGCATCCGAAAAATATGATCTGTTCTTAGCTTTTCTCGTGCTTCCAGATTCGCATAGCCGACAGCATCGTAAAGTACAATTTTGCCATGACGAGATACCATCATGACGGCACCCGGAAGGGCCCCATTTTTCACCCTATTATTGAAGTAATCTCTAACACGTTCCAGTCGGTCAGATGAGAACCCCACTTCCTCTGGTGGCACCTGCAGCAAGTCGTTCGCCAATACGGGCATCACCATGACCGTTAAGAAACAAAAAATCATCGCCCTTTTGATATCACAGAATCTCATCTCTCTTTCTCCATTATATTTCTAACTATGGATTGTGTAAAAAAACCCCTTAAAATTAACTGCTCGGGTTTTACCTCATTCAGTGCACCGCCGATATTGCCTTTTCTACGCGTCGTGAGGATGACGTCATAAATATATAGGCAGAGTTAACCATCAAATTGCTCCTTGTAATGTTACATTGGCGTTAATTGCGTTTTTCTCTATCCCACTCATTTAACAAAACCTTTTCATGTTGAACGCTTATACCGAACATCCAATAGGTATCGATGTCTTTTTGGCCAGCTTTCACCAGTGCCGTCAAATCCTGTACAGGACATTCTTTATCGGAAATTTTACGACTGTTTTGCCAAGCCAATAAATTACGAGTCGTTTCTATCAGTGACCGGTATTTCAATCCCACCGCTAGCGCTTTATCGCTGTTAAATCTGAATATATCGCTTCTCATCAAAGGAAATGCACCAAAGGGTCGCTAGGGAACCCCTAAATGACTTTGTACAAAATTCGCATCATCGACCCATGTCAATGTCACCTTACTTCCACTCGCCTGCTGACATACGTTTAGCCACTCGCGCCATGTCAAAATTTCACCAGACGTGTTAAAGATGCCGTTAATATTATTTTCAATCGTCAGCAAGTAAAATTCAGCGATATCAAGCGCATCGATAAATTGAATGGGATCGTTTGGTTTAGCGGGCACCAAAACTTCTCCGCCACGTGCTACCCGGTCAACCCAGTATGTGATTCGATCAGTGCTATCATAAGGCCCGGCGATCAGCCCCGGACGCAAGATAGTGGCTCGTCCGGGGAAATATTCAGCCACCACTTTTTCGCACTGTAATTTTAGTTCGCCATGGGCTGGCCCAAAAAACTCTTCAGTGTTGATATTCTCAGTTGCCAATAGTGGAGAGTTCTCGTCAATACTCTTTATTGGCACGGATAAATCGTAAACGGATCCGGTGGAGATATATAGATATCGACCAATATTTGCTTGGAGTAGTTGTGCCGAATCACGAACTAATCTTGGCAGATAACCATTCACATCGATAACAGCATCCCATTTGCGTCCCAATAAAGCATCCAAGTTTCCATCACGATCACCGACTAGTCGTTCTACTTGAGGAAAAATGTCAGAGTTAGTTTTATTTCGATTAAATAAAGTGACTTCGTGTCCTCTGCTTAGTGCGGAAGCAACACAGTGCCTTCCGAGAAATGAAGTGCCACCTAATATTAAGAGCTTCACTTTTTCTCCAATTTTATTAGTTAAGTGTTTTTCTTCCGTCAGGGGAATACCAAATAGGTGAGGTATAGGCTCGCTCCTGAGTGACCATGGGGACTTCATCAGGAATATCTTTTAGCCCGAAAAACTTGGCATCGTAAGCGGTCCAGCGAGGCGTCGGGATCTCCAATACACGAACGTAATAAAAAGCAAGCTCATCTTTATCGAAGTCTGGGTCTTGCCACACCACAGCAAGTTCAGGAACACCGATCGCATTAGTATAACTGGCATCAGAAATATCAACGGTACTGCCAACTGGCTTCACTTTTCCTCGCCAGTTTTCTTTGCGACCATCGGATAACGCCACGTTATAGATTTTTTCGTGGAGCTCACCATTTTTATCGTGCCAGCCCTTGATCACCTGCGCACGATCCAGGTTGGCGCCATCCGGGTCTTTGACAGCGCGAATAAGAAATCTAGGGGATTTTCCATTGGGTGCATTGGTTAGATCACCACCCATGGGAACGCCCTTTTCGTAACCGATTCTAGCCAAATCTGCTCTTAGTGCATCGTCTGATTCGTATTCCCAACCACCAAAGAAGCGTACCGCCATTCTTGGTCCCGTCGTGGCATAAACTTCCTTGCGTTTCATCGCTGCAAATAGAGCTTCACGGGTATTTTCCGTTGCCCAGACGGCGGCGTAACCAGAGGCAGCGTTTTTTGTCGACATCACTCTTGTCGGACTAGGCTCTATACCCTTACCCCAGAAATTATTCTCCTCAGGTGTTGAAAGCCCCGAATGTGTATCGGAACTTCCTATAAGCCCAAATTTGAAAGGGTTAACGCCTAACTTGGCCTTCTGTTCTAAGCCCAGTTTTAATGCTGACCTGGCAAATTCATATTGATACCGCCAGTTCACATCATCCGATTGCTGGTGTTTCTTAGACCAATGTGAATAATCAGTGTACGTACGGTTTTTTAAAAACCTCGGTTGTTGATAAGGTGGTGTAGGCGAGGAAGCATGTGTTTCATAGTCGGCGAATTCATCTTCAGGTGATAATAGCGGATGCGTTTCGCTGTCACTCGACATTTGCGTTGTTTCATATAATGGCTCCCATCGGCTGCGGGTTTTCGCATAAAGCATTGAAAGAGGCTTACCTTTCGCATCTTCTAGCGCAAACATAGTACCGGTTGAACTATCTCCACTATGAGGGATAGCGAGTACTTCACCACCGTGATTGATTTGATAATCATCTAAAAACTGCCACAGGTCTTCCGGATCAGTACTATCATACTGTGAGAAAGGAATGATGTTTTCGACTTTTTTGGCGCTATCTTTAAAAATAATCACTCGATGAAGCATATTAAAGGGTTGTGTCCACTCATAACCAATAAGCGCCGTAAACTTACCCGGATTATTGTGTCTATCGGCAATCGCAATGACATTTTTCCACACTGAGTGGAGGTATTCATTCTTGGCTACAACACCCTGGACAAACCCATCGTGAAACAATTCCATGGCAAGCGACTTTGATTTAGCCGGATCGACTTTGGCAACAACATTTATTTCTTTCAATCTTGGAGCCCATTGTTTCCCCGCTTCTGAATTAAGAAGATTCGGGTCTTGGATTTCCAGACCTTTCATAACCCCCATGTTCGTTGCGTGGTCAGCGACAACAAGAAAATCCAGCGGTTTGGATATCCGCACCTTCATACCATTTGACGCCACCACGGTTTCGCCCTTAGCAAAACGATAGGCTTCTTCAGGGCCTACCTGTCTATTCCCAAAATTATAGGCATCAAATGACAAGTTTGTGTGGACATGAGTATCACCAAAATAAACATTAGTGGGGTAAGATTGATCTACATAAGGTGAGTATGAGTCTGCGGCACACACAAACGATACAGCAGCGAAACTCCCCGCAGCTAACATACTAAACCTGTTTCTCAACGTACATTTTTTCATTGAAATTAGCCTCTATCCACCTAATTTTTTCCAACTGGGGTTATGTATTTTTATTTTTTTACAAAAAAACTTCGATTGAAATAACAATTGATTTCAACATCGACACACAGCCACGGATGCACGATGTTTTTATGGAGTAAATACATCGCTATTGCTCCCACTCGCAATTACCATCCACGGCAATTTCTTGTGCGGTAATATGCCGTGCTTCTGGAGAGGCTAAAAAATGTGCTGTATCTGCAATTTCTGACGGTTGTATCCAGCTGCGAAGGGAAACATACTTAAGGAATTCTTGCTCAGCCTCTTCAACAGAAATCGCTTTCTGATCAGCGTATCTCGTTACTAACAAACGACCACGAGGATTATCCATCAGGCCCGGTAAAATCGTGTTGCAACGAATATTAAATTCACCTAATTCTCGTGCTAAATTATGACTTAAACCGAGCACACCAACTTTCGATGCAACATAGGGTAATCGAGAGGGCAGTCCAGTTTTTGCAGAACTTGTAGAAATATTAATAATACTGCCACTTCTTTGTGCCTTCATAGTCGGGATGACTTGCTTTACACAGTAAAACATACCACTTAGATTAATACGGATACAATCATCCCAGTCGGTATAGCCAATCTCTTCAATGTTAGCATTTGGACCACCGATACCCGCATTATTCACAAGCACATCAACACCACCCATAACGGTAATGGCGTCGTTAAAAAATGTTTCAACGTGCAATGGGTTACCAATATCAGCAAGTGCGCCCTGTATCCCTGGGTTTGCTTGTAGTGCCGTATCCAAGGTTTCTTGAGCGACATCACAGATAAAAACTTTCGCGTTGTGTGCAAGAAATTTTTGAGCAACTGCCAGTCCTATGCCTGACGCAGCAGCGGTAACAATCACCCTTTGCGTACTTTTTGTTTGTTGGTTCATAAATTCCTCAGCCTTGATTTATGCATTAATACCCAAGACTTCACGAGCCTCATCCGGTGTGGCTACTTTATATCCCAGGCATTCGATAATGGTTTTGGCCCGTGCTACCAGCTGCCCATTGGTGGCGAATACACCACGGCTTAAATAGAGATTATCTTCTAGACCAACACGCACATTACCGCCTAACAAAACCGCTTGTGCGACCATGGGCATTTGCATTCTTGCTATGCCAAAGGCGGCCCAGATAGCGTTTTTCGGTAACAGGTTACGCATGTAAATCATGGTTTCAGGCGTAGCAGGTAAACCCCAACGGGTTCCCATCACAATTTGGTACATCGGTGGCGCATCGAATAATCCTTCTTCGAGCATCTTGTTGGCCAGTAACACGTCACCGGGTGCGAACACTTCAAGCTCCGGTTTTACGCCCAGCGTCTGAAACGTTTTCGCCATTTTGCGCAGAGTGTGTTCGGTATTAAGGTAGACATAGCTTTTCTCACCATCCAGTTGGTTTTGGGTGGTGACATCAAGAGAACACACTTCAGGCCTGCATAGTTCGATGTGTTTCACGCGTTCTTCAGCAGAAGCAATATCTGAACCAGGGCCAGCGCGACTTTCATTTTCAGGGTCTGGACAATAAAAAGCGCCACCACCGCAGGTAATATTCATCACCGCTTTCACACCATTCTTTCGCACACGGGTCGTCATGTCCAAAAATAAATCGGGGTCTCGGCTACCTTCGCCAGTTTCTGGATTGCGCACATGGAGGTGCACACAGGAAGCGCCGGCCTGCTCAGCTTCCAATGCGGCATCGGCTATGTGCTGCGGTGTAACCGGAAAATTGGGGTGCGCTTTGTTATATTGATTTTCACCGGTAACGGCACAGGTGAGTATTACTTTGCGAGTCATAACTTTGTTCCTGTATTTCTCTGCGAAGGTTTTAGGATGACGTATACCTTTCAGTATTCAATTGACTGCCGGGTACTGGTAATAAACTCAAAGACATCAAACGCTGTTTCACAGGGTGGCCCTGCGGCTAGATGTAATCGTGGCACATCACTAAATTCATAAATGGATGAACCAGCGGTATAGCCTATTGAGTTTCCGACGTTGGCAGGATTGATACGACGGGAAACCGGATTATCGGGGTCATCGTGGGCCGCTAGAGCAGCTTTGATATCGTCAAGTGTCATTGAGCGGGACATATTCCCGAGCCGCTCGTAAATGGAAGCCAATCGTGCTTCAGAGTTTTCCCTGCGACCACGGGTTAATTCTGAGAGATCACTTTTATCGTTATTGGTCAGTGGATGGTTGGAGTGCATGACTCGACCATTAAGTTCTTTTGGTGCGTAACGCGCAATACTGGTGCCACAGCATTCAAAACACTGCATATCATCAAGCGAAGACAGGATAAAGTTTTGACCCGATGCGTGTTGGATAGAGCGCAAGAATTGCTCAGCATTTTCGATATTCTGGCACTGTAGAATCGAGCGCACAATAAACAGTACTGGCAGGCCATGGATTGAATAATTGAGCTGAGGGAGGGTGTTACAAGTTATGCCTAATCCGCCTGCATTTAGGCCGTTCAAGCCAATACTGCCGGCAAAGGAAAATACCAGCGCTTCGGGAGAAACATCGGTGGGCATCACTCGCAACAGCACCTGTGCGCCTTCGATCCAACTGGGAATATCCATATTTTGCCCGGCATAGCTAATACCATTCTCCTGATTAGGTACACCAAAGGCAGTGCATTTAGTGGTCGGTTTATTCAAGCGGCGACGGAGACCAAAGATCCATTCTTCGTCCATTAACTGTAAGCCCAAAATGTTGCTAAATGTCTGTTCGGCTCCCTCAGCAATGCCTTTTACTTCCTCCAATAAATCAGGCGTCCATTTTTCTATGCTGTTGAGAAAATGGGTTTGTAAGAAAAATTCACTTAAATAAACATCAGGGTCTATGGTGTTGGTGTTGGCGTTTTCTGTCGCGCTATTCTGGCCAAAGCTACCAAGATCGGCTCGCCAGGCTTCCACAACGTTTGCAATTAAATGTTTGGCGGTTTCACCATAGATTCGACCACGCTCACGTGGTGTACCATTGACTTCAATCACAGGGATATCAGCGGTTTTCATTTAGGGATTCTCTTCGTCATTCTCTGTCGTTCAAACAAGAGGTATATCAATATAGGACCCATAGACACTATTTCGCTCGACGGTGATTTCCGGACTTTCGCTGCCTGCAATGGGGGCGAAGACATCTTTATCGGCGCCCGCTATGGCCAGGCGAAGACGTAGCCCTTTTTTGAGTAATACCGAGATTGGATATAGGTCGAAGGTGATTTCGGCCACTTCACCAGGGGTCAGCGGTTGAGCGTCCTTTTCTTTAAAGCTATGATAGGGTCCAAACATGGTGTAAGGCGGTGTTTCATCGGACACTTTGCGATGCAAGCCTCGCAACTGACCCTCGGTGAGCATGCGTACCTGACCCTCTGGATCGATGACTTCCAGATAGACAAAAAACTGGCCGTCTGTCGCTGTTGAGCGGATCCACAAATGCACCACGGGGTGGCCGGTGATTTCAATATCGTTTTCCAGCGGCGGTGTATCGTAAACCAGCAGTTTTTTATCCTCCTCTTGGCGATTTGGGAAGAAAATCGGCTTTTCCATCGACTGAGCATGCCAGCGGTTGTTTGTTCCGGTGCCGGTATTGGGATTCACTTGATACTGATCGCAGCCGTCCTGTGATGCGGGTGGACTAGTGCCTAATTGATGTTCTGCTGATAAATACAGACGTTTGATTTTGGTTTGGGGTAATGGCCATACACGGGTGGTTTTCCAACGATTTTCACCTAGCGTGAAGTATTCAACAATACCAAACTGTTCGCAGGTCTGTTGGTCGTTGTTAGCACGCTTGTCTTGCTTAAAGATTGCGTCCAGCGATTTAACCGTCGGGGCCATTGGATCGTCCAACAAAATAGCGTTAGAGTCTCTACCTTCCGGGTGGAACGGATCGACCAAAAATGAACCTTCATGATTCCAAGGACCCAGAATCACTTGTATTGGGTTACTAAACGAAACGAAAAGGGAAAGTGCACCAAGCTGGGTGCCTGCATCATGCCAACCGCAACGAACAACTAGAGGAATATTATTTTTTTCAATCGCTTCTTGATAAGACGGGGCAAAAAACGGGCGATTGCTGCCAAACTGACTGTTTTCGATAAAGGTCATCTCGTTTGCAAGCGCAAGATTAAAATTAGCCTTATGGTCTGCGACGGCAGCCGCTAATAGAGAACCTTCCGTGTTATAGGATAAAGAGTGTCCGGTATCTTCATCCACCGGCCTTACACCTAACACATTATCAGCGCCACTTTCTGGTGGAACCCAATAACCAGTGTCAAGAAGTGCCTGGATATCATTATTATCCTGGGCCGCTGTAGAGGTTCCCCAGGCTTCAATAAACCAACGATTAACAATCCCTCCGGGGGCAACAAGATGGCGATACGGATCATAATCCGGTGCACGACAGACGCTGAGTTTTAACGCAGAGGGTGCGGCCACTAAACTGTATAACGTGGTGTTCGCAGAATAAGAGGTTCCCGTGGTGGCAACCCTGCCATCACACCAGGTCTGTTGTGCGACCCAGGTAATCACTTCGCCAGCGTCATCCACCTCAGCATGAGGCATCTCCGAGTCTCGGGAACCAAAGGAAGCGCCTGAACCTCGGGCATCAACAGTGACCAATACATAACCCTGCTCGTACAGATAAGCCGCCCAATAATATAATCGTTGAAACTCCAGATTATCCAACTGAGAAGCCATGGCCCGCCAATAGCGCGTAGTGATTACAACAGCGGGACGTTTATCCCTGTATTTTTCAGTATCGTTGGCGAGCCATATGCTCACTGCTAAGCGAATACCATCACGCATTTTGACGTACACGCTTTTACAGGTTAATTGATGTGTATTCATTTATCAGGTCTCCAACTGAGTATCTGTGCCGCATTCATAAAGTGACCCTTATTTAAGAGAATAATGGAGAATGCCAATGGAATAGTAGGATTTTGAGTTATTAACACACCTCTCAAGTACTGCGCTTGTTAACCAAGATCTGGTTATTTAACGTTTCAAATTCTGACATGTCGGCTTTCGTTGACATTGAAATTGCTTCCAACTCAACGAGACGGATATCCGCTTCAATCGTATCGGCGGCCTTCCAATAGTAAAATGCCACCCATAATGCTCCAGGACAAAATAGGACTAAGGCATAACGCAGAGACTCCTGCCCAAACATCGGCGCTAATAGATCACTAACCACTCCGACCGCTAACGGACCCAGACCAAAGCCGACCAAATTGGCCAACAGAAAAATTAACGCAAGCGCCACTGAGCGCATGCGGTCATTAACCAGACTCTGAATTGCTGAGAAAACGGGTCCATTACCTAACACACTTACAATGCCAATCATTGCCACAAATGCCAATGCAATATACTTATCGGATGAGAGATAAACCAAAACGTATAGTATTCCGTTAAGGGCCATGAATAGCGCCACAACCCGCATCTGTGAAGCTTCTTTGCCGGCGGCATAGCGGGTAGTCAAAACTCCACCCAGATAGGTACCCAACAGTCCACAAACCCCAAACGAAAACGCGAGCCAAGCTCCTAGTTCACTGATTTGCATACCATGACTGCGTATAAAAAAAGTAGGTATCCATATAATAGTGCCCATGCCAAAAAAATAGCCCACACAAAAAGCCATCACAATGCGACGAAAACTGTGTTGTTGCCATAAGGTATTCAGTACTTCTTTGAGCGAGGGTTGTTCAACGATTGTCATCTTTTTCTGTTTTAATCGAGGCTCACGCAAGATGAATTTGACTAAGATCGCCAGTAGAATACCAGGCACACCCATCACTATAAAAGTCATGCGCCAACCAAGATACTCTGCCAGCCAACCTCCACCCACATAACCAACAATCACCGAAATGGGATAGCACATCCAGTAAACCGCCATAGCACGCGGCCGTTCAGTGCGATGGAAATGATCCGCTATTAAGGATTGCGCTGGTGGTACGCAGCCGGCTTCGCCCACGGCAACCCCCATGCGCACCAATAACAGTTGGGTAAAATTGCCCACTAAACCACAGAGCACCAACATGAAACTCCACAGCGCAACAGTGAGGGAAACAATAGTGTTTCGGTTGCCTCGATCAGCCCATCGAGCAATGGGAATACCCGCAAGAGCATAAAAGACGGTAAAGGCAAAACCAGTTAAAACTCCCAGCTGACTATCGCTTAACTGAAAATCTTGCTTAATAGGCTCCAATAACATGGCCAGCACGACGCGATCCAAATAGTTAAACGCCGCAACGACGGTTAGCAAGCCAAGCATATAATGTTTGTAGGCTAACTTAGGCATCATTGACCTCCCTATCCGTTACATTCTGCGCGAAGGGCAACACCTTACTCACCAATGCGAATAACACTTTACCAGGCTCTTCACTGATAAGAATGTGACTAGATTCTTCGAAGTGTATTAGCTCTTTGTAAGGCGCGTTGATTTGACCAAACCATTCATCAGATAGTGATACTGGCGTCACCCAATCATGGCTACCACTAAAGAAAAAAATGGGCACCTCGAACGTGGAACCCACGTTATTGGGTAAATCAATGCCTATAAATTCTTTAGTGAAATGATAAGGTGCGCGGAACATAGCCACCTCATCGCCAAAAAGCGAATGACTGATATCCGTTAATGTCAAATGAGGAGAGATTAGCTTGTCTAAATTCCACATTTTAACTGCATCGCCGAGGAATAAATGGTGCATCCCAGCTTGCCCTGCTAAGCGAGATAACTCCGTTCGCAGAAAGTCACAATGCTCCGCAAAGGGCTTCTCTGGATATTCGGGACAAGGATAAGGCGCTATGGCTTCCAGTTTGGCAAGCAATTGATCTTCTTTTTGTTCCCGGGCATGACTGAGCAAGCGCTCGTAAAGTACTCGCTCATTATCCATCAAATTAACAGCCTGACCGACACCAATATAAGCATGCAACCAATCCGGGTGTCGTTTTGCAATATGCACTCCAAGCACAGAGCCCCAGGAATGACCCAACAGAAATAGTTTATCTTGGTTAAGATGACAAAGCAGATATTGAATCACTTCTTCTGTATCTTCAATAAACTGCCCGACACTGAGGGGATCAGTTTCATCATTGGCTGGATAATAGCTTTTGCCGGTTTGCCGTTGATCCCAATGCACGATGGTAAAGTAGTCTTCCCAGGGTCGTTGTATAGCGTCCAAAACGCCTATATTTGAGGCTCCCGGTCCGCCGTGTAAATAAAGCAAAACTGGATTATTGCGATTGCGCCCACGGATATGCAACCATTGGTCAACTCCACCGATTTTTACTGGCTTTAATTCATCAATGCCTTTGGGATCTTTTACCGCATAGGTGGTGGTCAGATGTTTTTGTAGTACCTCTCGCACCCAAAGTAACGCAGCAATGGTATCTGGACTGCTGGAAGGTAAAGGGGGAAGCCCCAGCGCTACAGGAATATCAATATTTTTTGACATCTATTCTTTTACTCCAAGATAAAATTCAAAACAACGCTCTTTTTCGTCAACTCCTAATAGGGTGAATAGCTGCACGCAATCAAAAGGATTTTTGTCCCAAGGTCACTTAGGTCTGGTAATACCTATAATTTCAAGTCGAGGCGGTGTATTTAACTGAAGAGGAAGCCTGGGATTAAAAATATCACGAGAAAATAATCAGAGCTCTGAGGGAAATAAAAACCCAAAGCCCTGACTTTACTGCCGGATTTGAGAAAAAGGCGGACTAAAATCGGTACCCGACATTTAACCCAACTGTCCTTGGTCGGGTAATGTCCTGCATTAATAGATAGCTCCCTTGCTCCTCTTGGCGTGTAACAGCTATTTTATTGAAGACATTGTTTGCAAAAACTGAGACGGTAAGACCGCTCGCGTTCTCAACACCCGCTCTAAGATCGGTAAGACGATAGCTAGGGAGGAATTCACCCCTACCATCGTCACCCAAATCATCGACCTGATTCCCGATATAGCGATGCGTTGCCCTGAGTACAAGGTCTAATTCTGATGTTAATGGCCGTTGCCAGTCGACAAATAGCGCGTAACTGTTTCTGGGTGAACTCGGCAGGCGCTCGCCTGCAGCTGCCGCCGGAATGCCAATCGCCGCGTTTGGTACAAAATCTTCCTCTAACGTAGCATCGGTAAAGGCATAATTTAAACCAAGACTTAGGCTATCAGTAACAAGATAGTTCAATTCCAGCTCCGCACCTTGAATTTGCGCCTTACCGATATTTCTGATGCCTCTGACACCACCCGCTGTTAAAGCAGTTAACTGCATATCATCCCAATCAATGCGATAAATGACCCCGTTGGCAGTTAGCCGATCTTCTAACCAGGATGTTTTAACCCCCAACTCATAGTTCCAAAGCGTGTCCGAGTCAAAACTGGTCGACAGTGCCAGCAAGCTGTTAGCATTAAATCCCCCGGACCTATAGCCTGAGGAGGCTAATGTATAGAGTAAAATATCGTTATTGACGGTATACTCAAATTTGATTTTGTAGGTATTCACATCTTCTTGCACTTCCGTACCTTGCAAACCGACTAAAGGCACCTTGCCAAAAGCATCAAAGATACCTGTGGCAAACTCAAAACTGCCATTATCTCTTTCAACCTCCGAGCGGCGATAGCCTAGTGTGAGGGTGGCCTTATCGGTCACGTGCAATGCGACCTCACCATAAAGGGCCTTCTCTGAGGAATTATCTAGCGCTAAAAAATTTTCTACACTAGCACCATCAAAAAATGACGCGCCAAACACTGTTACGGTCAGGTCTTCATCAACGGTTATCTGGCGATGGGTTTTTTCGCTGTCCTCATACCAAAACCCTACCATCCAATCGAGAATTGCGTCACTCTCCGCGTCAGAAACCAAACGGACCTCAAAGGTATCCACTTCACTAGATCGCTCAGCCTTACTAGTAAAAAGACGTCCAGCTGAAGTAACACTAACAAAGTTGTTAGCTACCGCACTCCTAAGCAGGGTTTGAGAACTCCGCGCGGCCATAACGCTCAAGTCGAAACCCTCAAATTCCTTATCCAGCTTAAGATTAAGCATCTCGGTATCAAAATCCCAGGGTTCTCCGGCGTACTGTCGGGTCAATGTTGACCGATTCGGGGCTTGCAAATCGGGTGGGGCCGGACACGGACACACTGCTGACGACGTTGCTATAGGTGTATAGGTTGAGCCTATTCGCTCAGTGGCGCCTGTCTCAACTTTCTGATTAAGATAGGTAACATCTAAGCTGGTTGATTCGTTGATATCCCATTTAAGCGCAAGGCGCCCACCTGTAATTTCACTGGTATTAACATCCTTAGCTTTATCTGCGCCGTTGGCATCAATATAGCCGTCGTTATCAAAATTATAGGCCACTACGCGAGCAGCTAGGTTATCCGTTAATGGGATATTAAGGTAGCCTTGGGCACCGTAATTGTTACCGTCACTCGAAGAAGTACTGGAGCCGTAGGCATTGACCCCGCCTGAGAATCCCTCTGTAGTGGGCTCGTTGGTGATGTAGCGCACTACGCCGCCCATGGCACTTTTTCCATACAAGGTCCCTTGAGGCCCTTTAAGCAGCTCAACCCTGGAAATATCAATCAACGCAATGTCAGCTGATTCCTGGCCCAATGCGAACTCATCGAGATAAATAGTGATTATTCGATTCCCAAAATCACCTGAACCATTACCAGCAGATGTACCTCTCACGACGTAATCGGGAAACCCAGGCTGAACATTTCTCAGATTTACACCAGGAACCGTTGAAATAATCTCACTTATGGAGAGCACACCTCTGTCTTCCAGGTCCTTGCCGGATAAAACGCTGATGGACATTGCTGTATCTTGTAGGCTGGTTTCCCGCTTACTGGCCGTAACAATAATCTCATCAATCCGCGATTGCTCCGTCGCCGACTCCGTCTGCGCCATAGCCCCCTGAGTGGTGGCCCCAGCTGCAAACATTGCAACAAATGTTGCCAGTAATGTTTTGCGTTTATTTAATGTTATGTTGCTATTCATATTACCTCTCCCTTTACCGTTATGATTGCGAGCACTGGTGTCGGTGATGATAATGACGCCGCGCTCGGTCAAGTTACCGGTGAGAGGTGTGCTTTGAAGCAGTTGC
>Ga0209119_1002281_pt1 | contig 17778 bp, 12 predicted proteins | sample COG_03_FD_184747 | JGI IMG/M metagenome (GOLD analysis project Ga0209119, IMG submission 184747) | Pelagic Microbial community sample from North Sea - COGITO 998_met_03 (SPAdes) (version 2) | ecosystem: Environmental > Aquatic > Marine > Neritic zone/Coastal water | place: Helgoland, sampling... | reverse complement strand
TGCATGGTATGTAACAGGTGATATTGGAGCAGTAGCATAATGGCAATAGATTTAACTCAAGTTGAAGCAGACATAGTCCGTCTTGAAGCAGACATGACTTCATTTGGTAAAATTGTAAATGACGCAGTTGATGCGACAAATGCAGGTGAAGAAGATGGAACAGTTACAACACGAACAGGTGATGTTGTTAAAAACGTTCAGCGTGTCTTGGCTGACTTAGAAGCAAGTCAGCCGGTTGCAGATTTGTCTAGCAGTACAACAACCGACCTAGCTGAAGGCACTAACCTTTATTACACACAAGGAAGACTTGATACTGCATTTACTGCTAAGTCAACTACTGATCTAAGTGAAGGCACTAACCTTTATTACACACAAGGCAGATTTGATACTGCCTTGACTGCTAAGTCAACTACTGATCTAAGTGAAGGCACTAACCTTTATTATACAGATGAGAGAGTAGATGATCGTGTTAACGGATTACTAGTTGCAGGCGACGGTATTACACTAGCATATGACGATGGTGCAAACACATTAACAGTTGATGCTGCCATTCCTGCAATTACAACCATTTCAACAAGCAGAACTTTAGCTCTTACCGACGCTTCGGATATTTTAGAAATTGATACAAGTGGCGGCGGCATAATAGTAACAATTCCACTCAATGCAACCGTACCATTTCCTATTGGCACAGTTATTAACTTTACCTTAATCGACGCATCCAACCCTGCAGTAATTACGGCGCCGGTCGGCGGTACACTAAATGGAATCGCTACGGGCGCGGGCGCCATTCTCTCCGTGCAATATAACGTTGTTTCAATGTATAAACGCGCAACAGATGCGTGGGTAATCAGTGGCGATATGGGCACAATTAGTAATATATAATGTATAAACACGGAATCGGAGCAATTGCATAATGGGTGTCTATTTACAACGTATAGCTATGTCTGGCGGTGGTATAATAATACCGCCAGCAACAGAGCCATTATGGAGAGATTTTTCTTCAGCTGATACTGTCTTTTATGCTGATATGGATGGTGGAAACGGCGCCACAGTATACACAGAGAAAAGCCCTAATTTGGCAGTCGGATCGTTTGTAAAGCCAGACGACACAAGACTATCTAACGCGCAGGCAAAATTTGGACCTACATCTTACGAGATTGATTCTAATGCTGGTACAACAGCAAATTTAAGATTCCCAAACGCATCCTATTGGGACATAAGTGGCGATTTTACAATATCACTTTGGTATTATCGCCGCGGCGCAGGCGGCATTTCATACGAGACACTTTTCAACCGTTACAACCCGTCCAACGACAACCGTGCGTTTCAATTACGAATTCTTACAGGGTCAGGCGGCATTGCTTGGACAATCTCAACAGATGGAACAGCTGGAACCTTAATTGACTACATCACTACTGTACCTGGCGATACACACAAGGACGTTGGCTGGCATCACTTATACCTACAGCGCAGCGGAAATGATTTTGGATTATGGTTAGATGGTGCACAACTGATTGACGTAGTAGGCACATACACTAATAACTGGGCTGGCGCTGTAATAGGCACTGAGACAGACATAGGAACATACGGCGTGGACTTCACCCACTTTAACGGTTGGATCGATGAAGTAATACTAGCAGGTTCTGCTTGGAACCTTGGCGGCATTGTGCAACCTGCAGCACTAGACATTCCTGGAATTCCATCCTTTAGAGCTACTAAGAGTGCAACTACACAAACCGTTGTCCGAGTGGGCGACAATAATCAAGAAGTTGTTTTTGATAATGAGGTCTTTGATACTGTTGGTGGATTTGACATTAACAGGTACACAATTCCGGCGATAATCAATGGCAGTTATATTAATTTTGTAGCCAGTGCTGAGACAGTAAGTGGGGAACGCCACAACATCTATATTGAAGTATCAACAAACGGTGGTGGAGCATGGACTGAAATAGCTACATCAGGTGAAGAAACTAGCCAATATATAGTGGCAACGTCTGGTCCGTGGCTTGCTAATACAGGCGACGTGTTTAGGGTTAGGTATGAACTTATTTCAGGCATCAACGCCGTTATTAACAATACTACACAAACATTCTTTAGTGGGTATGTAAGTAACTCATGACACAATGTAGAGAATACCACCTAATAAATATAATAGACGACATTACAAAAATATTCGTTAGTCGGGACACAATATGACAGAATTTCGAGGTGTTGCTGCCGCGACACAAGCCATATCCATTACTACTGTAACAGAAGTAAATTTTGGTACAGAAATAATGGATACTGATTTGGTTTTCGCAAGTAACAGATGCACAATCTCAGGCACCTGGAACGGGCTGATGGGAGAGTTTTACGCGGCATGCAGGTTTAACGCGAGCATAGATGGTTACATAGAGATACAGGTGTCAACAGACGGCGGAACTGGTTGGACACCAGTTGTTCGGTCTAGCTTCGATACTGCAACTGTTGCTTGTGTTCAAACAGGTCCAGTTTTTCTAAACATAAACGATATTTACAGAACGGTTATATACACTACGTCCGCTGTCACAATAGAGAACAATACTCGTACCTATTTCTCAGGTCGTGTGCTTGGAGTAGTACCGCTTGTGGCGCAAGAGCACTTCCGCGCACGGGCAGCAAGCACCCAGGTTATTGCAAACACAACATTAACACCTATTACAACTCTTACAACAGAGGAGTTTGACACTGGGGCAGACCTTGTGTCGGGAGTTTATACTGTTCCACCGGCCCTGTCAGGCGGAAGCGGATTATTTTCAGCTGGCATAGCAAACGACGACGGATTTAGCGGTGAGAATCTTTCACTATATATCACTCGTTCAACAGACGGCGGCAGCAACTATACTGATCTTGTAACAACAAAGTCTGGCATATTTGCTGAAGGCGTAACTATGTCAACTGGACCTTTGCTGCTAGCAGAAGGCGACAAATTTAGGGTAGAAGTATACACCAACTCAGGCGGATTTACACTAGCAAATGCTACTAGAACTTTCTTTTCTGGCGAGGCATATACTATAGTAGCACCAGCACCACCAACGCTTGGAACTGATGCCGCGTTCCGCGCAGTTAAGAGTGCATCAACGCAAATAATTCTCAATCCTAGTACCAACCCGCAGGAAATTGTGTTTGACTCAGAGATATTTGACACACTGAACGCATTTGCTGCTAACAGATTCACAGTGCCTGTAGCAATTGATGGTAGTTATATTAATTTCACTGCTGGATGTCAGACTTCGAGTAACGAATTCCATCGTATATATCTTGAGCGTTCAACAGACGGCGGAACTGGTTGGACAGAAGTAGCAGCAAATGCAGACAGTAGCAATATCTTTTTAAACCTGACTAGCGGTCCAATACTGTGCACAACTGGTCACATTTACCGGATTAGCTACTCAGACGACGATACTGGCGGCGCGGGTGCCACAATACAAAACACAGATTTAACCTTTTTTAGCGGGTATATAAGGACATCATGACAGAATTTAGAGCAACAACATCAACAACCCAGGCTGTGACTATACAGACTTTAACAGAAGTAAATTTTGGTACAGAGTTATTTGATACTGATTCGGTTTTTGCGTCTAATCGTTGTACTGTTCCTGCTGGATGGAACGGAACATACGGAGAGCTCTACGCGGGCTTAGATTTACAGACGCCTGAAAACGGGTACTTAGGAATTCAAGTTTCAACGAACGGCGGCGGCGCATGGACTACAATAGCCCGACAGGATTACGAAGGAACTTCTATTTGCGCAGTGCAAACTGGCGCTCGTCTAATGAACACTAGCGATATTTACAGGGTAGTTATGTTCGCTGGCACTGGATCGTCTGTGGATTTTTCCACCCGTTCGTTTTTTTCAGGTCGCATACATAATATTGGTGGTATCGACTCGCAGTCATACTTTCGCGCATACGCTTCAAGCGGACAAGCTATCCCTGAATCAATTCGAACTCCAGTTGCAATAGATACAACAGTATTCGATACAGGCGTTAATTTAACTGGTGGCGCTTATAAGGTGCCTGTTCCATTAAATGGTGGGCACGGGATTTTTACAGGTGGAATTTCTTCAACTGCTGGTGTCGCTGACGATATAGCAATATATGTCACAAAATCAACAGATGGTGGCAGCACATATCCTGAGGTCCTGTTCACTAAGCTCGCTAATGGTGGTGAAGCTGTTACTGCTTCGACTGGTCCTGTTGCACTCGCAACCGGCGAAAAATACCGGCTGGAAGCTTTTAGCGGATCGGCGGGCGGCTATCCACAAGAGGGCAGCGAAAGAACCTTCTTCTCCGGCGAGGTATATAAAGTTATTCCTACGCAATCAATTAGCGCAATTACACAAGCTAACCCGGCAGTTGTTACTATTGGCTCAACTGCTGACATGATTGAAGGTGAAACGATTACTATTACTGGTGTGAGCGGTATGGTTGAAATTACCGACGGCGACTACACTTGTAGCATTGTTGATGGAACAGACTTCCAACTCACTGGCATTGACTCAACTGGTTACACTGCATACACAACCGGCGGCGTTGTAAGCGGTATCGGCTATGATGCACCTGCCGCGCCTTCAGCAGTAACAGACTTTATGTCTATTGTAGAACAACCTGGTTACGTTGGTGATATGGTTGCTGACATGACAGCAATGGACTCATCAGGAAATGTTTATGTTGCTGCAAACTCAACACTAACTGGTCTCGATGATATATCGTTGACAAAATATGCAGCAGATGGTACTATAACATGGCGTTACAGTTATCCTAATGTAAGCGGCGCAGCAGGTTCGGGCGCTGGATCGTTTGCCGGCTTTGAAGGTCTTAGAGTCTCTGATATTAAGACAGATCCTAGTGGAAATGTATTTGTATGTGTAAGTGATCCGGGCGCAGCCACCCCAGGTGGCTCGGGCGTCTTTGGAGCATACACAATGACACTGATAAAATTCGATTCCGCAGGTGACATATTATGGCAAAGAACATTTGCAGATCCTAGTGGTGAGTTTTACTTCTTTGGTAGTTTAGCAGTTGACATAAACGGCGCTGCATTTGTAATGTTTGCTGGTCGACTAGATGTTTCTATGCAGCAAAGCGCAACAAACACGTATATAGCAAAATACAATGCTGCTGGAAGTTTAATATGGGAACAGGCATGGCGTAACACAGACGATGCTAGCGGCGAATATGTAATGAAGGGCGATATGATAACCGACGGCGCAGGAAATGTTTATGCGCAATGGCTATTGATTCAAAGAGATAATGTTGTAACAGTTAAGTTAAATGGCGCAAGTGGCGCACCAATTTGGGAAAATTACTATCATTCAGCAGCTAATCCGGAGCTCTTAGGCGCTGCGGAAGTTGCCGGCTTAGGTATCTCAGCAGATGGGTCCACGTTAATACACGGTTATTCCTTCTCAGTCCTCGACGATCGCCAATCAATGCTTGTGAAACTTAACGCTAGCACCGGCGCGGAGATTGAAAATAGAACAGTAGGTACTGCCGTCACACCCTTCCATAGTAGAATTTATGACGTAAAGATAGACCCAGCAACTGATTTGGTATATGTATTTGGTAGTATCAATGCTAGCGGCGGACTGCAAGCAACTACCCCATATTTGATGGTAATGGATTTAAGCTTCAGTATACAATATTATCATGAATATACTTTGTCACCACTTGGAACTGGTTCAATCCGTATTGATTATGATCATCAAACATATTCGCACAGGGGCCCTAGAATTTCAATTGGAACTGACGCTGTTGCGATCGCATATCTACACGATGACAACAACGGGGTAAACGGACTTCTCATGCATTTTAATAAAGATGGTTCATCCTTATCAGCAGGTGCATTAATTACAAGTCCAACCGCCGGCACTGCATATTCTCTAGCTACAGTTGGGGCACCTGCCTTAGCAGCGGGCGGCGCATTAACTGATGCAGCCGGCGTACCATCGCCGGCTAATACTGGCGAGATCCAGTCTATTACTTCCGGAGTAACGCAGAGTGCCGCGGCGATATTTGGCGCCAAAGCAGCACTTGGTGCAACAGCACTGCCGGTGATTACTTTACTATAATGGCAGGCAAATCATAATATGAGTTTACTAGGAGCATTTATAGGTTCAAGTGGACGTCGTCGCGCAGGCGCGGGTCCTGAGCAACTAGGCAGGGTAACAGCCTACACAGTGGACCTTTCCACTGCTACGCAAGATGATCTTGACATTGATGTAACTGATTGCCATGAGCTATATGTGCAGTTCTTTGATGGGTGGCGTTCGTCATTGTCCTATGTAACGTCAACATTCCTTGAAGGCAACTTTTTTGACGCAGGCGGTATTATAAACGGTGCGTCCGACTATAATCAGTGGCAGTGGAATGCGTCAGGTGATGGTATAGCAGGAACAGGACGCTCTGAATTTATTATGACTTCGGGCACCACCGCTGTCGGTTTTAACTCTTATATCTTCACAGGTTTTAGCGCAGGTGTGTATGCTTCAGCATATCAATCAGCAGGAATTGGCGATCAGACCGCAGCAATTGTAAACAGCACCACAGAGATTTTAACAGTTCGTGTCATGAAGCTTGCCAACATTCAAGGCGTAGGCAAAATGCAGGTCATTAAGATACTATACGAAGAGCGTATAACAGAGACTGCCATTAACTTTGCAGTGTCTGCTCCTACGTACCAAGATATGGGAGACTCACACTTTGTAAACACAACTTACCAAAACGTTAACAGTAGCCCGGGCGGAAGATTCCAATTTACACCCAGTGACAACAACGGCGCACCTACCACAACGTTTGGCGCTGGGTCCCTGTTGATTTATGACGTTTCCGCCACTGTACAGGGACGGCTTACTAATTTAGGACAAACTGGGGTTAATTTTAGCTTTAGCGCCAGCCCACACTGGGGCGTGCTTAGACACTCTAACTTAAATGTTGCAGATGCCATATTACATAGTTGCGCAATTGTATCTAACACAGCAAGTGTAAACTCCCGGCACCAACAGTCCGGACCTCTTAACTTTACGCATCTTTGGTATTCCAACCTCAATGGCGGTTTACCGTTTGATCAAGGACTTATGACTACAGAAAGGTTGCGAGCGTTTGCGGCAACCCATGAAAAGTTTTCTGGATCAGGGTCAGTATCCAAAGTTGTAATACCGGTCGAAGGTGCTGACAGGATGGAGATTTCAAATGCAGGAATCACACTGTCATCTGGGAACGCGGTAGATGTTGAAGTCTCATACGACGGTGGATCTGTATACGAGACAGTGGCAGTAGAATGGACCTTCCATGATGAAGCTGGGCAAGGCTTTAATGCTGCTGATAACGGATTTCGGGCAGGTGAAGAAAGTACCAATACGTTTATTGGCTTGCAAGCCGGCGCCCACGTGACGCAGATAGGCATGGGCTCGCAAGGTACAGACGCTTTTAATTTTGCAGGCATAGACACTATTAATACTGGAGAAGTGACACATATTCGATATTGCTCCAATACAGGTTCAAGCATTACTAATTGGGACATTGACGTACACCGGTACGATATCAATGCACCATGGGTGGCACCAGCTGGCACGTTCGCTATACCTGCTGGCGTACCTGACCCGGTAATTTGGTATAATCCTGAGTATGTAACTTATGGAACAGGAAGCGAGATTGCAACTATTACAAACCTAGGCACAGGCGGCGCCGAATATGACGCTGTGGCAGGAACAACAAAATCTACTGCCGTAACCGATGTTACATGGGGCAGTAGAACAGTCTTCAAGCCAGCTGTAGGGTCCGAACTTACATTCGCGCCATTGGTCCCTAATGCATGGATTACGATTGCTACATATGGTGACGGCACTGACACAACATTTTCAAGTTATGCCGGACTAGTTGACGGAAACACAGCCTACAGTGGCCTAGTAGGAGATACTGGACAGGGTAGTCTCTTTCTCAATCAACCGGGCATTCCAATTTTAGACGGCATAGACGTCCCCACCCAATCTACAGTTTTGCCTCTGTTAAAAACAACAATCGGCGCCCGCAACGACACTACAACTGGAAATGCATTGAATACTCTTTTTGCGGATGATTTTAGCACTAGCAGATCATGGGGCAATGCAAACGGCGGAACTGTTGGACAAATTCTCATGTGGAACCAAGTTCTCACTGCCCAGCAAGTGGCGGACGTTTCCACCGCGCTAGATGATTATTACTTCACTGCCCCTCTTCCAGCCTTTATAGGCTTCCGCGCTGAGAAGAGCGCAACATCACAGACGCTTGATATTTCTCAGACATTTATTGAGGAAATTGTTTTTGACTTAGAAATATTTGATACACTTGACGCATTCGCTAATAATAGATTTACTGTGCCTGCAGCAATTAATGGTAGTTATATTAATTTTGTAGCAGGGATGGAAGTCCTCGTTCCAAGCCATTCAAGAATATACCTTGAGGTTTCAACAAACGGAGGCGGTGCTTGGACTACTGTATCTGGCAACGGTGATGATGCCAACGAATGGGACAATTATGCCAGCGGCCCATTATTAGCGAATACAGGTGATATTTACCGAATGAGCTTCTCAAAAGAGAGCGGTATTATCGGCAGCGACCCTGTAATGCAAAACACGAGTTTAACATTCTTTAGTGGATATGTGAGTACGTCATGACACAATTTAGAGCAACAACATCAACAACCCAAGCAATAACCGCAAACACGTTAACGGAACTGAACTTTGGGACAGTAGACGCAGATACGGACGGAGTTTTTGCAAGTAACAGATGCACAGTGCCAGCCAGCTGGAACGGTGATTACGGCGAATTCTACACTGGGTTCCGCACCGCCAACACCGAGACAGGGTATATGGATATCCAAGTGTCAACAAACGGTGGCGGTGCTTGGACTACTATAGCACGAAAATCATTTGACACAGTTAATGTCCTTGCAGTGCAATCGGGACCTGTTCTTCTCAACACTGGTGATATTTACAGGGTAACGTATTTTTCCGAAAGCCTTGCATCTATAGAAGACCAAGATCGCACGTTTTTCTCAGGACGTGTTATTGCGATTGCCAGTCCACAGGTGCAAGAACATTTTCGTGCCCACTCTTCAGTTGGCCAGGCAATTCCAAACGGTGGCGCGAACACGACACAACTTGTATTTGGTGCAGAGGACTTTGACAATGGAGCAAATTTTGCCGCTAACATTTACACTGTACCTGCTGATTTAAATGGTGGTTACGGGGTTTTCACAGCAGGAGTTGCTAATAGTCCCCCGGGCATTCTTGAAACTATTTCTATCTATATATCGGTATCTACAGACGGCGGGTCAGTATGGAATACATTATTAACTAAGAATGCAAATAGCGGATCATCTGTAACAGGATCTACAGGCCCTTTCCCCCTAACAACTGGCCATCAATTTCAAGCCTCAACCTACACTAGCACTGGCGGATATACGACATCCGCAACCGACGAGACTTTTTTCGCTGGCGAGCTATACTTACCGCCACCTGATAACGGCCCTGGTGATGGGGGCTCAGCCTCGTTCCGTCCAGCAGATATTATTGATGGAGGCACTGCATCGTCACGTCCAGTTGACATATATGATAGCGGAAATGCGTCCGGCATAATATGAGTATAAATATGATAAAGGTGTATCTATATCATGCGTAAATCATTTCTCCGTCGCTCGGGCATTATATCAGGATCAGGGACGGCCCCTGTTCTTCCAACAACAGCTTACACGAATGAATACGGTCAAGGTGATCGAACTTCAATCATAACAGGTACCACTAACATGATCATTACTGGGCCACTTAGTAATGCGGTTGACGGTCTCATCGGTATTGACGCTGATGACTCATGGTGGTTCAGCGGTACCTATGCAGTCGCCGGTAATTATGTACGGTTTCAGATGAATGCTCCGCAGTTTATAGATGAGATTTCGTGGCATCAGTTTGGTGCCTCAGGCTTGGGTGTTTGGAAGTGGCAGGCATCAAACGATGCATCTACATGGGTTGACATGTCTGGTGACTTTACATTGGGAGGTTTCTCTGGTGTAACTGCTACAACACTCACTCCAGCAGATGACACTGGCTACATATATTGGCAGTTGCTTGGGGTATCAGGTAACACTTCGAACGCAACCTTCAATCGAGAAATAACATTTAAAACAGTGTCAACTGGACCACCAGTTGACACCTTCTTAGCATTTAGAGCAATAAGAGATTCCGGTACACAAACAACAGGCGGCACTGGCACAACAACTGAAGTGACATTTACGACCGTACAATTTGATACAGCAGGAGCATTTGCAGCTAATCGATTTACTGTTCCCCCTGGACGAGATGGCACATACATGGTCTTTAATGTTGGTGTTGAAGCATTAGCAAATGACAACATGGAACTGCAAATACAACGCTCAACTGACGGCGGAACTAACTTTACGACGATAACTGGAAATAGTACAATCGATGATTATTGGACTGGAACAAGTGGACCAGTACCAGTTGCTGTAGGTGAAGTATACAGATATGCAATATTCATGCACTCTAACAGTGCAGAAATTGACGCAAGCCAACCAAACACATATTTTTCAGGATACACACTACCATGACACAATTTAGAGTAGAATCTACAGGCCAATCAGTTACAGGCGGCGTTATCGAAACCATTACTTTTCAAAGAGAGATCGATGAACTTTTTAATGTTGTATCGGGCGGCGTCTTTACAGTACCAGCAAACTGGAATGGACAATACGCCACCTTTTCTATAGGAATAAGATTAGGCGGCAGCCCGATTGGCTATGTATCACTTCAACTTTCCACCGATGGTGGAAGTGTTTACAACCTCGACCAGCAGACAAACATATCAACCTCACAAAATATGTGGTTAGAGTCAGGACCTAGACTTCTAGTTACTGGACACAAATATCGAGTTCAAGTAAGCAGCAACACTAACCAGACAGTCCAAGATAGTGAAAGATCGTTCTTTACTGGTCGCCTACTTAACCAAACTTGGGAAAATACAGGTTACTTCCGAGCAATTGCTAATAGTACACAATTAATTGCCAGCGGCGGCGCTGTGACACAACCCCTAACAAATCTTAATACTGTACAATTTGATACAACAGCTGGGTTTTCCGCTAGTGTTTATACAGTACCAGGATTTCTTAGTGGAGGGTCCGGTATATTTTACGGAGGAATTGACCATGATGGAGATGTGGGCAGAGATATGACAATATTTATGTCGGTATCTACAGACGGCGGCAGCTCGTATTCTAGCATAACGCAGAACGATCGCGGCCTCAGCCGCGGCGGCAATGTATCTACAGGCATGCGGACGTTAGTAGCTGGGCATAAATATCGCGTAGAAGCATTCAATGCTAGTCTCACCTTTACCGTCGCAGCCAATGCCCAAACCTTTATGGCCGGGGAGATGTGGAGAGCTGGGTTGTAAAGAATCGCTAGGGTGCGGCTTAATGATTCAAATGATATAAATACAGTAACAGGATTAAAAAATGACACAAATTGACCGTACCACACTCAAATCAAACACTACAACGTTGTTTGCAGACAACACTACTGGTGATATTAGTGCCAGCGACATGCGGACACAAATGAATAATATTGCGGATAGTGTCACTTTTCGCTCAACAGGGTATGTACAGGCACCAACAGCAAATGACGACGGCGTTGATACAGCTGGAAATGGTACATTTGGTATAGGCGATATTTGGGTTAATGAATCAACCAATAAAGCTTATGTTTGTGTTGATGCAAGTACAGGCACCGCAATATGGGTTGATATGACTTATATTGATGCTGGTGCACTTTCTGCAACCCTTGCTCCAGCAGTATCTGAATTGGCCGTTTGGGTTGATGGTACAACGTTACGTGGATATAGTGGATTAACGTGGGACAACACTACATTTTCAATTACAGGCAATATTGCTGTTACAGGAAATGTAGATGGAAGAAACGTTTCAGCCGACGGCGCAAAACTTGACGGCATTCCAGTCTCTGCAATTGATGCATTGATTGTTGGTAATGAAAACGTTGGCGGCACAACAGCAGGTTATACTGCAACCACCCTTACAGTTAGAACTGGTGATGGACTACAAGTTACTAACCCAACTGCTGGTGAAGCCCAAATTGAAATTAGAAACAATGACGTCACAGATGACGCAGTTGACCGCACATTAACAGCATCAGATAACTTTTCATATATTACCAACGAGGGTGCCGCAGCAACAGTGACTTGGTCAGTACCACTGTCTACATCACTTGAGAGCTCACCTAGATTGGTAGCAACTTTTATGAAGGTTGCGAATCAAACAATGCAAATTAAAGGTGTATCATCAGTAACAATTAATGGAATACCAGAAGCAGGCGGCAATGAATCACTAATTGAAATCTGCCCAACACCATATGATACCTTTGCAGTCTTATTTTTCTCTGGCACACAAAACACTTATTATGTTTACCAGGGCACAGATATTAAGAAGCTTAACACAGTTGCAAATACCGAGTTAGCGTTTTGGACAGCAGATGGAACAATTGACGGCGCGCCTGAAATGCTTTGGGATGGTAGCGTCCTTAACGTAACTGGTGGTATTGATGCAAGTGGTGAGGTTCTAAGTAACTGGACATTCAACCCACAAATAGGATTAACATATACAGCGGCACTAACAGATCGCGGACGCATTGTAACAATGAATAATGCTGCGGCAAATGTGCTCACCATTCCACCTAATTCAACAACGGCATTCCCAATTGGAACAGAAATTCGTGTTCTTCAAATTGGCGCAGGCGCAACTAGTATTACTGCTGGAGCGGCTGTTACTCTTAATGGTATAGTGACTGGCAGCGGTGCACTTACCGGACAATGGGACGAAGTTCGTCTATATAAAGTTGCCACAGACACCTGGTATGCAACAGGTAGCATTGGAGCGGTAGCATAATGGCAGTAAACACAATTAACCAATTAATTGACCTACTTAACCAGGTTGATGTAGATGGGACAGTTCTTGCGGCGATTGCCAATGACTCAGCACTATCAGTAGCAAATGGACCTTCAGCAGGACTAGTAACAACAAGACTAGGCACCAACGTAAAAAACGTCCAAAAAGTAATTGCAGATATTGAAAATGGCATTGTCACTGGGGTACGCCCAGATGTTCAAGATGAAGGATCAACATTAGTTGTAGGAGCAAGCACCCTTAATTTTGTTGGTAGCAGTGTTTCTGTTACAGACGTCGGCGGCGTGGCAACTATATCGGTGACGACAGGAGCAGGCGGTGGTGATGTAACTAAAATTGGTACACCTGTCGATAATCAAGTTGGTATATGGACAGGCGATGGAACAATTGAAGGTGATGCAACTCTAACGTGGGATGGTACCACATTAGCAGTTACTGGTGCTATAACTGCATCAGGACGTGTAATTGGTTTGAACACACGTTCAAAAAGATATGTCTATATTTTTGTTGACGGTGCGCTTGGAGTTGCTAATCCGGTTGACCCTGAAGGTGCATCTGACCCATTTGATACAATTGAAAATGCACTTACGTATGCAGAAACAACATACGTTGGTATACACAACCTTGAGCTTGAAGTAGCAGCTGGAACATACACCACTGTTGGGGAGCTCGTACCACCAGCAAATGCGCATTACTTTACAGTTTACGGTGCTGGTATAGGTACTACAGTTTTAAACTTTGATCGTATCGCTACCGGAAATAATCAGTATGTTCAGTTGTATAATATGACTGTTAACACTGGTCTCCCTGGCATTGCAGCACTTGGAAACACCCAGACTGGTAACTTTTATCTCGACACTGTTGCTTGGAATACAACGGGCCGCCTATTCTTTGGCGGGAACTCGGACGCGACGTGGGGCTGGTCAGGTTCAGTAATACAAAACTCAACAATTACTTGCACATGGGATACTGGCTTAACCCGCCCAATTATATACTGCACTGGAAATTTATTGTTGCTTGACGCAGTAACCATTAACATTACTAACTCAACTACTAATAATGGAACAAACGGCAGCGACATAATTCAAATGGAAGGCGGCATCTTATCCACAGAGTACGCTTCGGTTCTTAGCACAACTCTTAACCTACAAGATGAACTTGCCAGCGCACCAGTTGCGGGTAATATTGCGTTGTTAGCAGGTTCTTATTTCGCCGAGGGCGCCGGCACTACAATTACAAATGGTACATTTGTAACAAGTGATGCATCAGGTGTGTCACGCAAGGATCTCCGTCCTGAGATTTTAAGCATTGCAGCAAGCAGAGCGTTACTAATTACAGATGCAGCAGATATTCTTGAAGTTGACACAAGTGGTGGCGCAGTTGACATAACAATTCCACTTAATGCAACTGTAGCATTTCCAATTGGAACTATTATTAACTTTACCCTAGTAGACATAACAGCGGCAGCGACACTTACTGGTGTAGTTGGTGTAACACTAAACGGGGTGAGCGGAGGAAGCGGCGCGTTTGACGGCGTGCTTTATGACTCTGTAAGTGTATATAAGAGAGCAACTGATGAATGGATTGTAATTGGTAATATCGGAACCGTCGCATAATGAATAAACGATTAAATCGAATTTTAGGAGAAATGGCTAATGGTTAAACAAATTATAAATGTAGGTACCGTAGCAAACGACGGCACAGGTGATGGTATACGAACTTCGTTTATCAAAGTAAATGATATGACGACTGAAATTTATACTGCATTTGGTGATGGCACTAACCTATTGCCTCCACTGACAGCAGTCGGCACACCAGTTAATAATCAACTTGGTGTATGGACAGGGCCAAGTACACAAGAAGGTGACGCTAACTTAACCTGGAACGGAACAGACCTCTCAATTACAGGAAATATTACTGTTACAGGCACATTAACTGGTGCAGGTGGTGGTGATGTAACCGCCGTCGGCACTCCACTCAATAATCAGGTTGCCGTTTGGACAGGTCCAAACGCACAAGATGGAGATTCAAACCTTACATTTGATGGTACAACACTTATTGTAACAGGCGGAATGACAGTAACAAGCACACTAACCACATCAGTACAGGCTGTTATGAGTTCAGGTATAAATGCTCCTGGCGCGGCAGAAAGTGCCGCAATCAAAATTACTGGCATTTCACCGTCAGTGTTCTTTGAGGACACTACAGCTTCCGAAGATAATACTCTGATTCAATCAGATGCTGGACTTTTAAGGGTATTCAGAAGCCCATTCGGCGATGCGGCGGCAACGCCTGGCACTGAGATTGCTAGGTTTGAGGACGCAGGAACAGCCGTCACAACCGCAACAGCCGTTATGACTAGAGAGAAGGGCGACGCTCGCTATCCTCTCCGTACTGAAAACGCTATGATATTCATCGAAAGCCAAGTCGCAAGCGCAAGCGCAACACTTGATTTTACTGGCTTTGATGCGGCAGCGTATGAAAGCTATGTTTTCACCTTTACTAATGTTGAGCCTGCAAACGACGGTTCAAGTCTTCGAATACTAACCAGCACAGACGCAGGCGCCACGTTCGCTACCGCAGCAAGCGACTACGCCCAGTTCCTAAGGAGAAATCGCCACACTGCCCTCCTAACAGAAGTTACTGATTCGGAGGATGCGAGAGCATTTATCAACTTAGCAGATGGTATAGGTAATGGCGCGGGTGAAACAGGATTTAGTGGAAAATTAAATTTACACTCTGTTGTAACATATCCTGTTATGACGTGGGATGGGTCATATATTGATAATGGCGCGTTCATGTGGGGGGTAGCTGGATCAGCCCGCCGCCTATCAGCAGCTGACGTTGACGCTGTAAGGTTTTTGTTTGACTCTGGCAACATGGCATCTGGCAAAATCACAATGTATGGCATGAGGAACGGTGTGTGATAATGATAGAAAATAAATATCAGACAAAACGAATTGTAGAATTGGATAAGACATGGCAGAAGTAAGCAGAGCAACACTATTGGGCACAATTGCAACTAATTTGCCAGACAACACAAGCGCACTCATCTCCCCAGGGGATGTAAGAGGCGAGATGGTTAATCAGGCTGATAGTACCATTTTCAAGACTACTAGCAAAACTGCTCCCCCAACTGCTAATGATGACGAAGCTGGTACTGCTGGTAACGGTATATTCGGCGTTGGCGACGTATGGATTGATGAAACAAATGACATTGCATACATGGCACTTGATATTACATCAACAGCGGCAATTTGGACATCATTCGGAGGCGGCAGCACTGTAGCAAAAGTCGGAACGGCTGCTAATAACCAGCTTGCAGTTTGGGTTACTGATGGTGAAATTGAAGGCACAAGTGAATTAACGTACACTGGTGGTAAATTGGTAGTACAAGATGCCGCCCCAATTATTGAATTGGATGATAATGATGCGGCAGCAGATGAACAACGATGGTACACCTTGTCGGATGCTGGGACATTTAAAATTCAAGCTATTAATGATGCAGGCACAGCAGGTGACCAATTTCTACAACTATCAAGAACAGGAAATCAGGTCGACGGCTTAGAGTTAACAGCCGCAGGCACATCAAGAACCACTATTTCACCAAATGATATATCCTTTGGAACTGCAAATTCAACTATTGGTACAGTTGGAGCATATGACTTAACATTTAATGTTAATTCAACACCATTGCTCAAATTGGTCAACGGTACTAAAGGTATAACTATGATCGGACAAGGCGCCGCCGCAACAGTAATGAATATTGGCGACCCTGCGATGACGTCTGGTGTTGCTGCATTGCAAGTCGGTAATGGTAGAACTGGTGACGGTAATTCGTATATGGATCTTGTAGCTGATGGCGCAACGTATACTGACTTTGGTTTAAGAATGATTCGCAATGCTGGAGCAAATGGTACAGGGCAAATAATTCATCGTGGGACAGGGACATTAAGTGTCATAACAGATGAAGCAGCAACAATCGATTTTCAAACAAACTCAATTAGCCGCCTAACTGTTGGGCCAACCGGCACAGTAACGATGACGGGTGACGGTGTTACTCCACTATTGCTAAACATTGGTAGTTCAACATTAACGACTGGTGCAGCAGGTGTCCAAATTGGTACTGGTAGATTTGCCGATGGCGATGCATATATAGATCTTGTAAGTGACACTGCTTCATACGGTGACTATGCGATGCGTTTAATCCGCAGCGGCGGTACAAATGCAACAGGTCAATTAATCCACCGCGGTACAGGCACATTGAGTATTATAACAGATGAAGCGGCAAGCATTGAATTCCAGACTAATTCAGTAACAGCTATGACAATTGATGCATCGCAAGATATTATAGCGACAGGTAATGTAGTAATACATACTACACTTATTGCGGTTGCTGCCAGCCGCGCATTGGTACTAACAGACAGAAGTTGTATATTGGAAGTTAATACAAGTGGTGGCGCAGTTGACATAACGATTCCACTTAATGCAACAATTGCGTTCCCTGTCGGTACAGTTATCAACGTATCACTTATTGACATAACAGCGGCAGCAACAATTACTGGCGTAGGCGGTGTAACACTAAACGGAGTGGTTGCAGGAAGCGGCACAATGACCCCGGCAGCCTATGCAGGATGCACACTATACAAACGCGCAACTGATGAATGGGTGGTGCAAGGACAAATTGGAATTGTTGCGTAATGAGTGTACGCTTAAATCAAATAGGGTTGCAAGCGGCAGCACATGACGGTTTATATAACGCTCGCGGGTTTAAGCCTGAGTATGTAGCTG
>Ga0209119_1002280_pt1 | contig 17779 bp, 4 predicted proteins | sample COG_03_FD_184747 | JGI IMG/M metagenome (GOLD analysis project Ga0209119, IMG submission 184747) | Pelagic Microbial community sample from North Sea - COGITO 998_met_03 (SPAdes) (version 2) | ecosystem: Environmental > Aquatic > Marine > Neritic zone/Coastal water | place: Helgoland, sampling... | reverse complement strand
GATGTATTATCAGCGACCATTGCTGCTACAGATGTTTCTTGTAATGGAGGAACGGACGGTACAGTAGCGGTGAATATCGTAGGAGGTTCAGGTCCTTATTTGATGGAGCGTTCGACAACCACGGGCACAGACCTAGGAAATATTAATGTGACCTTTAGAGTGGACATGAGTGGTATTTCTAATGTGGGTACGGTCCAATTAGTCACTCGTTCAGGCCAAGCCTCTACGATGGTGACCAATGGCATGAATGAAGTCTACATGACTACGCTGACGGTAGGTCAGAACGATACGGTTTACTACCGATACTACAATGGCTCTGCTCCTGAATTAGTTCCGTCATCGTGTGGGGTATTGAACAATACCTTCTATGAGCGTGAAGTGATACTAGGATCTTCGGATACAACACTCGCAGTCCTAGGATACGGATCTTGTACAACGAGCGGTACGGCGTATGCAGGTGCATTCTTAAGTGCGACTCAAACATTCGGAAACTTGACGGCGGGTGATTACTACCAGACCTTTATTGATTTGAACGGCTGTAGCATTACGTTGGTGGATACGGTAGTAGAGCCGGCACCATTGGTATTGACGATTGACAGTATTTCTAACGTGACATGTAAGGACGCTTCTGATGCTTCAGTAGCGGTTACGGTAACGGGTGGAAATGGTAACTACAGCTACACATGGAATGGCGCTGCCTCAAGCACTGAAGACCTTAGTGGTGTAGGTGCGGGTCAGTACACCTTGGTGGTTGTGGATGACAAAGGCTGTACGGATAGCGTATCTGTGACTATTACAGAGCCTGATAGCTTATTGGCGAGCTATGTCTTGAGTGCATATGTTGGCGGCAACAACGTCAGCTGTAACGGTGCGACGGACGGTAGTTTCGATGTTAGCGTTCAGGGCGGAACATTGCCCTATAGCTACGCTTGGAATACTGCAGATACAACAGAGGACTTGAGTATGATTGGTCAGGGCTACTACAGCTTGAATGTTACAGATGCGAACGGTTGTACTGTGAGCGTTGCGGATAGTCTTGTAGAGCCTGATGTATTATCAGCGACCATTGCTGCTACAGATGTTTCTTGTAATGGAGGAACGGACGGTACAGTAGCGGTGAATATCGTAGGAGGTTCAGGTCCTTATACAGTTAATTGGTCGGCCTCTAATGGTGGTCAAATAAACTCTGCAATAGGAGTAACCTTTAGAGTCGACATGAGCGGTAAAACGATTGATCCATCTGGTATAGACGTGGTCTTCGGATCGGGTCAGGCGATTGATATGGTCACGGTTGCGGATAGTATTTATTTAGCTACCGCATACTTCAATGCCGGTGATACTGTGAAGTATAGATTCTTCAACGGTTCTAGTGCAGAATTGGTTCCAGTGACCTGTGGCGTAACGCAGAATTTGACGTTGTTTGAGCGCGAGTTAGTAGTAGCTGCAGACACTACATTACCATCTGTGTACTACGGGGCTTGTAATGCTAGCATTGCAGGAATCGGAGGCTATGCAGTCAGCGCTACAGATAGTTTAACATCTGTTACGGCCGGAATATTTACTGCGATTATAGTAGACGCAAACGGCTGTACAGTGACAGTTCAAGATTCTGTAATGCAGCCGGATGTATTAGCTATTACGCTTGATACTCTGGTAGATGCGAGCTGTCCTCAGTCCATCGACGGTTACATTGGTATAACGGTTTCGGGAGGAACAGGTAACTATTCCTTCAATTGGGATAGTGGAGACACTACCCAGTCAATAGATGCAGGTTATGGCTACTACAATCTTACAGTAACGGACGATAACGGTTGTCAGGATACAGCGACATTCTTTGTAAATGCTCCTTTCCCGTACAACGACGAAGATATTTGTGTGGTAACTGTAGATTCAACCGGAGTGAATTTGGTTGTTTGGGAAAAAACACCAAGCCAGCGTACCGCAGAATATGTGCTTCTAAGAGAGAATGCATCTACTCAATACGTTAGTGTCGGCTCAAGTCTGTATAATGACATGAGTACTTTTGCGGATCAGAACTCAAATCCTAAGGTGCAGCCTTACCGGTATAAGATAGCATTGATGGATAGTTGTGGAAATTACTCTGATACCTCTGATTACCATGCGACGATACATCTACAGGCAAGTCCTGGTGTAGCTCAGAATGAGGTACAATTACAATGGACTGCGTATGAAGGGAAACAGGTTCAGACGTACTATATCTACAGATGGTTGAGTACTACACAACGTATTCTTATTGATTCCGTAAGTGCGAACGTTCAAACCTACACGGATATATATCCAGTTACAACGACGTTAACAGCACTCTTGTATGAAGTTGGGGCGAAGTTCACAAATGGAGGATGTAGTCCTACTATAGGTAAACAAGCTACGTATGCTACTTCTATGTCTAACGTATTAGACTGGGGACAAGACGGAGGCCTACCTATTGGTACAGAAGAGTGGGTCGATGTAGTATTAGGTAATGATCTAGATATCTACCCGAACCCAACTCTAGGGGCACTAAACTTAGAGTTAAAAGGTGCATGGGAAGAGCAAGAGGATATTCAAATTAAAGTCACAGATATGACTGGACGAATACTTGCTTATAGAATTGCTCAGGGTGCAGGAACGGTAAGGTTTGATTTCGAAGAGCTACCAGCCGGAATCTACTTCCTGAACATTATCACAGCTGAGGGTAGAACTATTGTTAAACGATTTGAAAGAGTGAACTAATGAAAAAGTCAATTTCTATCCTAGCATTGAGTATTATCTCAGTGCTAGGATATTCTCAAACAAAGTCTAATGTTCCATTGTATAGTAGTGGATACCTAGCAATACCAAATAGTGCTGGCGAGTTTTCGCTTGCTGGCGCGGCTTCGTCTCAAGGAGTAAATCATCACGTATTTTCTTTGAATAGCCTAACTATCGGAAATCGATTGAATGCCTTTAGTATTCCTTCTGTTAGCGGCAGCCATGGACCTACTGCATCATTATCGAGGGCAGCCGTAAATTATTCAATAGATGAGTCCACTGCAATCGTGGCTTCCTTAGGCTATTTTAGTGCTGGTGATGTAGAACTTCGTGATGCTGAAGGTAACATTCTAGGTCAATTTTCCCCTTATGAAACCGACATAAGAGTTGGTGTAGTAAAGCAGCTTGGTGACGGATTTAACTTAGGTACTCGATTAGGATATCTAAGCACCAATTTAGGTTCAAGTATTAATAGTCCGCAGATTACCGAATCTGCATTGTTAGTTGATTTCTCGTTAGATTATTTAATTAAGTCAACATCCGATTACGAACTAAGTACTTACTGGTCATTGAGTAATCTGGGCAAGAAATCAACCTTTTCTGAGGATAATTTGAACTACTTGCCTGCGCAAATGACCTTAGGCGTAATTATGAATTATGAGCTCAATGACGACATTAGCATTATCCCTCAATTAATGCTACAGAGATTCCTAGTTCCAACACCACCGTTATATAACGCGGATGGGACAATATTTGCTGGACAGACCCAAAATACAAATGTTTTGGGGTCGCTGTTCACTTCCTTCAATGATGCCCCTGAAGGCTCAGCAGAAGAGGTAAAAGAATGGTGTCCAATTTTTGCTACAGAGGTTGTAATCAAGGAAAAAATCTTGATTAATCTAGGAGGTGCTTTTGAATCACAAGAAAAAGGGAATCGCCAATATATTACTACGGGTGTCGGCTACAATACTGAGAAACTTGTTGTGAACGCCGCTTACGTAATACCTCTCTCAAATCTCGCAGGATATTATCAAGGACTATTTGGATTAGGCCTTTCATACAAACTTTAATTACCCTGCCGAACCAAAACCTTTAAACCATGAAGCAGCAATTTTTTACTCGCGTTGTAGTAATGTCTCTTGCATTACTATTAGGAAATTACGCTACAGCCCAGACTGAAACCTTCAGTAGTATTCCATCTACTTGGGTTCAAGCCAATTCCTGCAGTAGCACTTCAACAAACGCCTCTTGGAAGCTAACCACATCCAATCCTGGTTATGGCGCATCTGGTTACACAGATAATACTGGTGGTACAGGGTCCTATGCGATGTGGGTTGATGGCTCATCTCCATATCCTTGTGACGTGAGTATCACGACAGATTCAATCGATGTAAGTACGTTGACGAATCCATCTTTAGAGTTTTACTGGTTTAAGAACAATACCAGCACTTCTTATGTCGGAAATAATACTTTGACAGTCGAAGTGTTTGACGGTCAGTCTTACCATCCGGTATGGTCAGGCAGTACTGATTCAGCAGGTTGGCGTAAAGTTCAAGTGGACGTTTCATGTATCAGTACACCAAATGATATCGCGCTTCGCTTTACAGTAAGTAAATTTGATGGCGCTGCATCTTTTTATAATGATATTGTTGTTGATGACATAAAGGTTCAAGAATTGCCTACGGGATTCTCTAACTGTGCGGCCCCTACAGCTATAGCTGTCGGTACAGTAACAGGAGGTTCGGCAACAGCAACTGTTTCTTTAGGTTGTAATTCTAGTGCAACTACTACGGTTATATATGGAGTGGCAGGGTTTAATCCTTCATCCGCAGGTACGTCAGTAACCGTTTCTGGCGGTACAGCTTCTCTTACGTCGCTTGCATCGTCAAGCACGTATCATGCATACGCTGTTACGAGCTGTAGTACTTCTTCTTTCTCTGATACGTTAGGACCTATTACTTTCCTAACTCCATGTGCTCAGGTCACTACTCCTTACACGGAGAACTTTGATAATTCAACTACGGGTTCGACTTTCAATCCATCGTTACCAGTTTGTTGGGATTTTTATGTGAATACAACAAGTTCTTCTTATTACCCATATTTCTACAACCGTAACTATTCGTTCAATGCCAACTCTGGTTCGAACTTCTTGTACGGATACAGATCTTCAAGCTCGAGTACTTCTAGCACTTACGCTGATACGACACTTATTATCACTCCTGAAATTCAGGGTCTTGATTCAGCTACGAAACAATTAGAGTTTTATGCAAGAACTACATCCGTAGGTCGTCCAGGTGAAGTACTTGTTGGATTAATAGATGCTGCTGGTACGCCAAGTTCATTGAGAATAGTGGATACTGTATACGCTCCAGCAACTACCTACAACAAATACACCGTTTATTTAGATGGTGCTACAACGGGTGATGCACGTATTGCATTTATGTTAAGAAGAGAAATCGGTGTTTACGATTACATCTGTATTGATGATGTTTCTGTTACTGATATTCCTCCGTGTCCGGAGCCTATTGGTTTGGCGCTCAATTCGACTACGAAGTCGACTGCGACTATTTCTTGGTCTTCGAGCTCTGCAGCCTTCAGTATTGAAGTAGGTCCTATGGGCTTCACTCAAGGAACAGGTACTAGCGCAACGTCTACAACGACCTCTTACACTGCGACAGGTTTAACTCAAAATACCTACTACGACATTTACATACAGTCAAATTGTACAGCCGCGGGAAAAGGAACATCATCTTGGGAAGGGCCTTTCACCTTCAAAACGGAGTGTGGTGATCAGGTAGTACCGTACTCGAATGGATTTGAAGGTTATTCAAGTGGTAACACAATATCACCTAATCTTCCAGATTGTTGGGCTTACGGTAAGACGGGTACTTCAACGTCATTGTACGCTTACAACTACAACTACAGTTTCTATTCAAACACTGGAACGAACTCAGTTCGCTTCTACGGTTATTCAAGTACCACTTCGACGAACAGTGCTGATGGCGATACGCTTGCAGTATTTTCTCCTCGATTTAGTGCGCTTAATCAAGGAAATCTCCAAGTGAGTTTTGCTGTTAGAACGAGTTCAAGTGTAGCCTACTATAACAATAAATTAATCATTGCAGTAGCGGATTCAAACGCCAGCCTTTCTTCAATACACATTGTCGATACGGTTACTTATACTAGTTCATATAGCCAGGTAGTTGTTGATTTAGAAAATCTTCCATCTTATGCTTCGCGGATAGTATTCATGGTCGTTCCGGAATTTGTATCAGGGTATTCTTATTCATACACTTATGCATATGTTGATGATATTCAAGTCATAGAGATTTTGCCGTGTGAAACTCCTGGAACACCAATGGTTAATTATACCACAGGGACGCAGGCATCCTTATCTTGGTTAGGTTCTGGAGGCTCAAGCTTTAATGTAAAATACGGCCCACAAGGATTTGACCAGGCCACAGGCGCGATACAGGTTGTAACGAATGACTCAAGTTTAGTGCTTACAGGCTTACAACCAAACACATCTTACGATGTGTACGTTCAAAATAACTGTTCAGCTGTAGGTGACGGATTATCTTACTGGACAGTTGCACAAACATTTACCACGAAATGTGATGTGCAATCCCTCCCAATCACTCAAAACTTTGATTACACTCCTAGCGGTTCATCAATAAACCCATCAATCCCTGAATGTTGGGATTATTTCAAAACTGGTAACTACGCTTATAGTGTATACGGATATACCAATGGATCTAACTACTATGCGAAAAGCGGCAGTAATTCATTTTATATCTATTCGACGAGTTCTACACTATATAATGATAGTATGTACCTAATCTCTCCTGATATTGGAGATATTTCGAATAAATCTGTTGAGCTCAAATTCTCAGTAAGACCATCGAGCTCTTCATCATCTTACAATACCGAACTCTACATTCGCGCTTTAGATTCCATGAATAATGAAGTGGCCAACATTGCGATGATACCATTAGAGCAAACTATTGGTGCGGTGGAGTATGCAGACTTTAATTTTATGCTTGACTCTATTCCAGGGGGCTCTAAAGTGGCATTCATGATTAAAAATAATGGTTCATCTCAAGGCTTAAATATCGATGATATCGAGATCAATGAAATAACTGAGTGCTATTATGTACAAGGGTTTAATGTGGATAGCATTGGAACAGATAAAATTCAGGTTTCTTGGGATCAGAGATTCTCAGATAGTATTCAAGTCACTGTAGTTCCTGAGGGTCTAGGGAAAATCAATGGTACTACCTATACTTCTGCCAGCGGATCATTGACCGTCAACGGTTTGATATCTGGCGCATCATATGATGTTTACTATGACGAATACTGTTCAACGGGTTTGAGTGGCTTCGAGCAAATGACAACCATTACTACAATGGCAACATTTGCCCCATGTGAAATCACCTTTGAATTATACGATTCTTATGGTGATGGTTGGAATAACGGTCAATTCGGATACCGTTTGCTCACGGATAATAACGGAACTATACTGGATAGCGGTATTTTAACAATGTCTAGTGGTGGACAGGCTACTATTTCAGTAAACACATCATTACTCTTCCAAACAGATTCTGTTGAGGTCTACCATATTTCTTCAGGAGCCTACCCAAGTGAAATGTCTATGGCCATCTATGACGGCACTGGAATGCTTATAGACTCCATTACAAGCGGTAATTATTTTGCCTCTTTTAAATTCGCCCCTGGCTGTGCGGGCGGCGGATGTATTGCTAGCGCATTAAACACAACAGGAGGACAGACCTTTGCTATTTTTGAGCACTCTGCGGATACTATAAGATATAGTGTACAGGCAATTGGTTCTACATTAAATACAGCGTCCATTATAGAAACAACGGACTCTGCGTTCACTATAAATGGATTTACATATTACACCGGCTATCAAGTATATTACCAAATGCCGTGTACAGACGGTAGCTGGACACCATGGGCAGTGAAGTTCTTCGAAACCTCATGCGACCAATTGAACTACTCATTTGGTAATTCCCCTTCATCTAATACATGTAGCCAATTAATATTCTCAGAATACATCGAAGGCTCGTCTAACAACAAAGGGTTTGAAATTTACAACCCGGCGGATTCTGCAATTTCCTTAAGCGGATATACTATTTACCTCAGTGGAAATGGAGGGTCATACACTAATTCATTCACCTCGAGTGCAATGATTGCCTCAGGGGATGTTTATGTAATTGTGACAAATCAGGCGGATACAGTATTGCAGGCGCAAGCAGATACTGCGCTTAGCTACCCATCTGTGGCTCACTATAATGGTGACGATGCGCTTATCTTAGTTCAAGGTACAGATACCATTGATATTATAGGTGTGCCTGGGGTAGACCCAGGATCATCTTGGGCTGTAGATTCAGGATCCACCGCAAATCATACGCTGGTAAGAAAATCGACGGTGAATTACGGTTCTACCGACTGGACTACTGGGGCTGGAGAGTGGGATGTTTACGCACAGAATACATATTCTAACTTTGGATTCCATTCCTATACTTGCGCCCAGGTGGTTGATACTTCTGCGGGTAACAACGAATATTGTTACGGCGAGAGCATTCAATACGTACTCTCCGGAGATGCAATTGCAGAATCATTTAAATGGTACAGAGACGGAGTCTTGGCGGCAACCACAACCACTCCCGTGTTCTCGATTGCTAATGCGACGCCAAATGAATCCGGGAATTACACGGTAATTGTGGAAAATCGATGTGGAACTCAAGAATTGACTTTGGGATCCGTTTCAGTATCTGATACCATCGGAGTATCAGCAGTTTCGGCGATTACGAATACTTGTTTGGATTTGGACGCACAAATAAGTTTCATTACATCTGGTCCTATTTCGAACAAAGAGCTTTCTTTTGATGCAATTCCTTATGCCTATGGCACAGATTCGATGTTTATCAGCTCTGTAAGCTATTCGGATTCCGGAACTTATGAGCTTACTGTTTCTAATAGCTGTGAGACCAAATCTGCGAGCGTGACATTGAATGTTATTGAGGGGACGACAATCACGTCAATAAGCCCTGAAACCTATGTGTGTACGGATAGTACAAAGGCGATTTACGTAGCCGGTTTAGGAAATTCATTGCAATATGCTTGGACGGCGAATGGAGTAAGTGTGGCCAATTCTAATAACGACACCATCCTCATTCCAAGCCCATCGGATTCGACATTCTATGCGGTACAAGTAAGCGGTATTTGTAGTGCAGATACCGCTAAGGTTTCTTTGGCCAATTCGAGTGTGGTTATTCGCAAGAGACAATCATCAGAGATCACTACATCACAATCAGACCTTGTGTTGTGTGAAGGACAAACTATCGATATGGGCTTCGAAGCCATAGGGCATAATTTGCAGTACAGCTGGTTGAAAGATGGTGATGTGATTAGCCGCGCTCAAAAGTTATCTATAAACAACGCCAAAGGTTTAGGGTCTGGGGGTGGTAATTATAATTTTTTCGGCTCTGCAGGATTGCGCTTTAGAGCATCCGCTCCTTTTGAATTGGATAGTGTAACGATTTATCCAAATTCTGCCGGGTTTACGGCTATTTCCATTAGAGATTCTGCAACGAATAACGTTTTGTGGAATAAAATTGTGAATACAACGGCTTCAAATGGAGGTTCTGAGCAAGTATATTTAGGAGCCAATTTGAACTCTGGATCATATACAATTATTGTAGATTCATCGTCTACTGGAGGCCTCTACAGAGAGTTTGGTGTAACTGGTTATCCTTATTCTACAGGAAATAATGAGGTGACGATTACAAGTGGATCGCTAACGAGTTATCATTATTTCTTCTACGATTGGAAGTTAACGGTTGGATCTGCAGATACAACATATACCCTAGCGAATGCAATGCACGGAGAATCAGGCACATATCAGTTTGCTATATCTGGAACATGTGGTGTAGATACCTCTGCTGTGGTAGTTGTGGACGTCAGAAAGACTACTGATTATCTTGCGGGTATGTCAAATATCGAAGTTTGTGTGGGCGATGAGTTCACCATGCCTTTGTCTTACGATGGACACGACGTTTCGGTTGTTATCCATAAGGTAGGATCGACATCACCTATAGCTCCGATGACCAGCACAATAAGTGGTTGCGGGGAGTTGTTCTTCTCTGAATACATTGAAGGTTCAAGCAACAATAAAGGATTTGAGATTTTCAATCCATCCTCGAATGCGGTATCACTTTCTGGGTACACAGTATACCTTTCTGGAAATGGGGGTACCTACACTAATACCTTCACCTCAAACGCGACCATAGCACCAGGTGGTGTATACGTTATTTGTACGAACCAAGCCTCTTCGACCATGCAGGCCGTAGCGGATACGATCTTATCGTACCCTTCTGTGTCGCACTACAACGGAGATGATGCATTGATCTTAGTAAACGGTACAGACACCATCGATGTGATCGGTGTACCTGGGGTTGATCCAGGGTCATCCTGGACAGTGGGTACCGGGTCGACGGCCAATCATACATTGGTAAGAAAGGCAAATATTGGTGAGGGTAGCACAGATTGGGCTACTGGATCAATGGAGTGGGATGTATATGCGCAGAATACTTACAGCTACTTGGGCTCACATACCTTCACTTGTTCTAGTAATACAGTATCTACGGCCTTTGGACTATCGAATATTTCATACAATGACGAGGGCTACTACTATGCAGAGTTTGACGGATCATGTGGAACAGTATATTCGGATACCATTTTTGTAACCGTGCATACGACAACGGCAATCACTTCGACGTTCTCGAATCCATTGAATGTGATTTGTGAGGATGCTGGAATTGATTTCTCGTTTGCAGTAGAAGGCCATGGGTTGACCTATTCTTGGAATCAAGACGGCTCAGCGGCAGGTAGCGATTCGACGCTTCAAATCACTACTGCGGATACTGCACAATCTGGTTTCTACCAGCTCATCACTTCAGGTACTTGTGGGGTGGACACCTCTCAAGTGTTACAACTGATCGTTCACCCAACTACTCAAGTCTTATCGACATTCGCAGATACTTCCATCTGTCAAGATGCAGATATGACCTTGCCGGTTGCCACTGATGGATTCAATGTAACCTACAAGTGGTACCAAAACGGTACGCAAATCAGTACTTCAAATAGTCTCGTTATTACTGATGGCTTGTCTTCAGATAACGGCGAATATCAATTAGCGCTGAACGGATACTGTGGTACTGATAGTTCTAATACTTTCGATGTGTTGGTAATGCCAACGACCGAAGTATTCACCTCTCTTGGGGATACGACAGCTTGTATAGACGACGCACATGTACTTGCGGTAGTAGATACAGGTTATATGAATACTTACCAATGGTATAAGAACGGCATAATGCTCACAGGTGAAACGGATTCAACTTTGAGCTTTAGTACATTGACTTCTTCAGATACTGCTTCGTACCAATTAGTCGCTTCAGGTTCTTGCGGTACAGATTCAAGTGCGTTGATATCGTTAGGAGCTTGGAAAACGACAACATTGACATCAACATCACCATCGTTTGATATCTGTAAAGGAAATCAAGCACTGATGTACATGGATGTGGACGGCGATTTCGTCACTTATTCTTGGGCTAAAGACGGTTTTAACCTTCCGGGCTCAACGAACGACACGCTGATTTTAAATAATGTTCAGCCAGCATTTGCAGGTTACTTCATTGGAACAGCTACCGGAATTTGTGGTACTACCGTGACGGATAGTATTCAGATGAGTGTACACCAGATCCCAAATGTGGTTCAAGAACCTATTTCCGATACGTTATGTCAATACGACAATACATCACTCACTGTGAACGCCACAGGGTTCGGTGTAACGTATGATTGGTACTTCAACGGCGCAATGGTTGGTTCTGGCGCGACATTGGCCTTAGATAGCATCATGTACGCTCAGCAAGGAAACTATGTTGCGGTTGCTGACGGCTTCTGTGGTTTGGATTCTTCGCAAGCGGCTTATGTGAAAGTAGATGCGATTTTACCAAGTATCAATGCACCATCATTATCATTTGAGATTTGTGAACTGGATACCATCCCATTGAATGCAACCTCATTGCTGGGACAAGGCATTAGCGCAGAGTGGTACAGAGATTCGACTCTTGTGGGTACGAATACATCGTACAACTTGACAGATTCGGGTGTGTACTATGTGGTGTTGACAGATTTGGTCACTGGTTGTGTGGAATCAACACCAGGTGTTGAGGTCATTGAGCGGCCAGTACCGCAGCCTATTACCATCTATGGTGAGGACACCTTGGCGCAAAATCTACCGACTTGGTATTGGGTAGCGCTAGAGCCTAATGTTGATTATGATTGGTCTATTCCAACAGGGGCCATTGTGGCTGGATGGTTCTCCGATAGTGTCGAGATTAAATTCAGTGGCTCAGGAGCCCATATGGTTTACCTAGAGGCCAAGAACCAATTCGACTGTACAACGAACCTAGAGCTACAGGTTTGGGTTTCTGGAATTGGATTTATGGAAAACGAACTTGTGAAATTCACGCTGTACCCGAATCCAACTATTGGTTGGACAGTATTGGAGTTGGATCAAGTGTTGTCATCTAACGCTTCTATTCGCGTAGTAGACGCTAAAGGAGCGACCGTCATGGAACAAACCATGTTGAAAGGGGAGCAAACGTTCCGTATGGATTTGACAACTTTACGTAATGGCCAATATATGGTCGTGATTCCTGAACTAGGAATTACGGTGCCAGTCGTTAAAGCAGATTGATAGTAAGCAATCGTGAGCGAAGCCCCGGGGAAACCCGGGGCTTTTTTTTAATCCATCAATGTCACGGTGCCTTGATTCTGCAGAATGGCAGGATTATTAACCTCTTTGTAGCTGAGTATCCAAAAATATACGCCATCTGCACATTTGAGACCATTCAGCGCAAAGCCATCCCATTGGAAGTCGACTGCACTCGATTCATAAACTATATTTCCCCATCGATTATATATTTCTATGTGGAGCTGTTCTAGATCTTGCCCTATGCTTAATTCGAAGAAATCGTTAATGCCGTCGTTGTTTGGTGTAAAGAAATTGGGTATTTCTATTTGAGGATTAGGGAATACATTAACCCATTTCTCAAAACAGAAAAGACATCCATAAACAGGGTCATAAATACAATGCGTGATTAAATAATTCCCGTAACCAGGGAAAGTGAATGAGGTATCAGTTGCATAGCTTATGGTGTCGCCATTGATGATCCAATAATTAAAAATTCCAGGGGCTGAATTCAGGTTGGTTGTTTGTACTGTGAGAGGACTAATGCCACTATCTTGACTTAAAAGGAAAGTAGCATTTGTAGCTCCCGCGAAAGGAATTTCGTAATAAACGGTATCTAAACATCCAGCCACGGAATCTTGAATGTAGATATAGCCGTTTGAAGGTCCCATGAAAATTTGACCATTATTACTGTATCCAGGGTATGCGCTCCATGAATAGGTAAAAGCATTGAGGTTGTTCGCTGGAATAACTTGCACTCCTCCATTGTTTTCACCACAGGTTGCGGTGTCTATGAGGACGGAGTAATCAAATTCGAAGGTATGTGCGATGTCGAAAACCGTATCTGCTTGGCATCCATTGGCATCAGTAACGGTGTAGGAATAGTTGCCATTGGCCAAATTTAATGGATCGAAAGTGTAGGTATAGGTGTATTGAGGTGTACCTCCATTAGCTCCTACTATAATGGATCCTGGATCACCTTCACAAAATGGCAAGGTTAGCTGGAAGGAAGGAACTAGTGGGGGAGGGGCGACTAAGCAAATAGTATCTGAAAACGAACAGCCGAGGGTATCTTCTACCATGATGCCATAGCATCCATCGCTTAGATTCGAGGCAGTTGCAGATGTAAGGCTATTATCATGAAGCCAGCTATATGTATAGGGTCCAAAACCACCAGCAACGGAAACAAGGTTTATAGATCCGTTCTGATCGTCGTAGCACAAGGGGTTGATACTTGAATGCGCAACAGAGGCAATTTCAATAGCAGAAATACGCACGGTATCTGAACATGCATATCGGTTACCCATGAATATGTCAACCCACAAAGTGGTGTCTTGGGCAATAGTTGGAATGATGGTAGCACCGGCTGAGCCGTCCGACCAAGTATAATTATAGGTTGTATCACCATTGTTTGCGGTAATAGATACAGGATCTCCAACGCATACGTATGCGTCGTACGAAAGAGGAGCTTTATAATCTAGAGAAACATTGATGGTATCGTAAACTTTACAGGATATATAGTCTGCTTCGACCCAATATTCACCTGATTGATTCACCCATAGTATATCCGCAGAATCTCCGGTAGACCAAAGAAAACCCTTTGCATCATTGAAGTTGAATGTGGTAAGTAGTAGGCTGTCGGTGTAAAGAGAGTCGTGGCAGAACAAGTAACTCGTATCGCTTGGAAAGCCGTAAACATAACCGGGTTTATTGGACCAAATGAAGCCAAAATTATTGCCTTGATCATTGCTTTTTGCGCCAGTGTAGAATGTTTGGTTTCCGGTATAATTTAAATCTCTTACCTCCAGGAAGTCGGCGGCAACTACGGTATTGGTAACTACGGATGCTTGAGTTCCGTAGACCGTGGATTTGATACCGATGTAGTGGCAAAAGTCTCCCCTCGCTCTGAGTGAGTCGTTGATGTTGTGGATCTGATTAGCTTCGAACGAATAGACTTGATCTGGAGTTAATATGAGTGTATCGATGGAGGAGCCCCCCCAGAAGTTTAAGTTCGCATGAGGCTGTAGAAATTCAATATGCCCGTTGTTGTGCATGAAGACGCTGGAATAGTTGTAGTTATTCTTGTGAGTGAATTCGATGTGTTCGACAGTGTCTGGGATTTCAATTCTGGCATAGGTTCGGTCGTGTGAGAGATAGATTTTGGATTGATTTGAGGTCCAATTCGTTTTATTACCCCGCAACATAAAAGCATCCCAATCCCCCCAAATATCGAAGCGAGTAGAATCGGCATCTACCCAAGTTGAATCATTGTTTGAGGTAACATAAAATCTACCCATATTCATGTAGTTTCCAAGAGTATAGAACCCTCCCCTGTTGATGTAGAATCCTTCGCTGTATAAGATGCTATCGTTCAAAGTGAGACTGCCTGGAGTTGCTTTTTCAACTTGAATTTTAATAAAGAGGCTGCAGTTTTGAGTAGTTAGAGAGGATGAGTCTAAGCCTTTAAAAGCAAATTGAGAATTCCAGTCACTTCCAATAGTGACATTATCTCTCAATACTACATCCTTGTAGCAGAACAAACGCCCCTGATCTTCCCAGTGGAGTGTAAATGGAGTTTCTGTGGTGATGACGAAATCACCAGTGTAGGAACTTTCGTCGCCAATATCGACTATCTGACCGGTCAATGAAAAACTGTTTGAGTCGATGACGACGCTATCTGCAGGTGTTGGCAAACATTCGCCGCCCATCCCTCCGGATGTTAGAGACCAATGGATACTATCGTTCCATAGCCCCCCATTGTTAACCCAGTACAACGTTCGTCCCAATGTAGTTGTAAAGGTTATGTTTTGGTTATTGCCGAGGTCAATACTCTGATCGGCACTAAAAAATTTAGCAGGAGTGGCATTTATGAGATTTTCAATTAAAAGATATTGTCCATTTATACTATCACTTTGAATGTGAAAACTGGTGGTATCATCTGCTCCAGCTCCCAGGATGGAGGCATAGCCGTAGCAATCCGTACGCGTATCTAAATGCTTAACAAATACTTTCTGAGGATGATCCGCAAAGCTGAGCTCTGCATTTGAATGGAGACGAAGGGTATCCCAATTATGGTCGTATTGGTAGGAATGAACCTTCGTTTTACCATAGTTATTGAACAACTTTGCTTCAAAACCGTCCCAATGAATTTCACAATTTGCCACGGGATTTGAGACGCGCAATTCCCAGAAAGGATGGGTTTCATCGAAATAACATCTTGGATATTCACCTTGAAGTTCTACAACACTTCGATCATAGTCCCATTCAAAATCATATTTCCTGAATTCCAAGTGTCTTGTGATGATATGGGCATCAGTAATATTCATGTAAACAGAGTCATTTATACCTACGCCAAAAGGATAATAGCGATCCCTGAATTGATCACATCGTACTTGAATATCAGGCATATTTACGTGTCCGGCAATCACGGAAAGTCCTTGCGAAACCGCTAGGCTGTCCGAAATATGCCAATAACCAGAGCCTATGAAATAGACACTACTGCGTATTTGACTATGAATTTTTATGGTATCCGTGGTAGCACTATTTGAGGTGAAGACTAAGTGTGCATCGTACCCTAGAGGTTCAAGATTTAATTGAGAATTAGCATTTAGTGTAGCCGATCCGTTAATTCCAAACCAACAGGCGCCTTGAATCTCAAGATTTTGATTCGTGGTGCTGATGATATCGCCCACGTGTACTTGGAAAGGAGTGATTACAGTAAAATCTGAAGAGGAGGAATTGTTGTCGAATACCACATGATCTAGCAGGCCTGGAATACAACTCGCGGCAGCCCCGCCTGAGGTTATGGACCAATTATTGGCATCGTCCCAATCTCCTGAACCGCCGATCCAATAATAGGTCGAAGGGTTTGGCGCGCTAAAGCTGATACCACTGGTGTTATTAATGCTATAGCCAGGACTGGCAGAGACCGAGGCTCCGGAAACCCATAGGTTTAGGGTGGTTACATTCGATAGTGATAAAGGATTCAGGGCGATAAGGTCGACTTGGTTATCATCATGCTCTCCTTGAAGGTGGAGCATATCACCGCATTGCCCGCTTTGGATAATGGCTTTGACACGTAAAGCGTTTCCACCATTGCATGAAAGGACAGAGGAGCCCTCTATGTATAAGGTGTCGATTTGATAAATATTCCAGATTGGATGGATATTATCGAAATGAACGGTCTTGATCTTAAATTTATAATTGGCACTGATTTCATTGCGCGCGTTGTCTATCATGAATACCTCATTAAGTGATATGGTATCATTTGCAAAGCAGTTAATGCGTGCTCCATCTCCTACTACGTGTATAGTAGAGCCGCTAAAGATATACCCGCTTTCCCCAACGAATTCTGCTGCTCGCCATGAATCGTTAAGTATTATCTCGCAGTTTGAAAAATCTACTTCGTCTGCAGTGCTGGCAAGATTGCCGTACAATGTTCTGACACGAACCTTTTTCTCGTTAGCATCAAAATCGCCTGAATAAAACTCTAGTTCGTGGCTTAGTGTGAGCGAATCCATTAAGGTATAAGAGCCCGTGCCATTAAACTTTATTCGCGACAACTCATTTCCATTGGTAGTGATGGTATGGGTTCCGGATCCTGAGAGGTTCCAGGTGACATCATAGCCATTGGATATGGAAGTTGATGATTGAAGCAAGACGGATCCAAAAAGTTCTAAGACGAGTGTATTGCCTAGAAACGTAATGGCTGGGGCACTAGGTAGGAAGCTGAGGTCCTTTCCATAAAGAGTATTAACGTTAATGTTCACAGAGATTGCTGAAGTGCCACTATTCCCATCAAAGAATATGTTATCGCCGGAACCGGGAATGGTATTGTGGTAGGTAGAACCACCGGAAGAGGTCGCCCAATGCGTTAAATCAGCCCAATTTCCGCTTCCGTTTACCCAATAGTAATCGTCCGCATAAGTGCATAGGGGAAGCAACAAAAAGAGTAGTCGTAAAAGCTTCATTTTGATTATTGATTTGGTTTTACTAAAGTTAATAATAAAGGGCTCAAAGCGGAAGTAGTCCTATAGTAAATTTATAGGTAAACACTTAATGCCCTTACTGTTACTTAGTAATAGAAACAACCTCAATCCATCTTCAAACAAAAAAGCACCAGCGTTTCCGCCAGTGCTTCTGTGTACAAATGCAAGATCTGTTCGCTTAGCGCTTCACGAGCTTGTATTGTTTTATGGTGTGTTGGTTTTTGAGCGTCAATACGAGGGTTCCTGAAGCTACGCCGCGGAG
>Ga0209119_1002277_pt1 | contig 17793 bp, 22 predicted proteins | sample COG_03_FD_184747 | JGI IMG/M metagenome (GOLD analysis project Ga0209119, IMG submission 184747) | Pelagic Microbial community sample from North Sea - COGITO 998_met_03 (SPAdes) (version 2) | ecosystem: Environmental > Aquatic > Marine > Neritic zone/Coastal water | place: Helgoland, sampling... | reverse complement strand
TGCTTTATCCTCTAATTTTTATGTCATTTCACCACTACACGTCGTTTTTGCCTTTTTTTATTTTCTCAGAGAGTATTTTTTTACAAAAGTAAATTTTTATGTCATTTCAGATTAACACGTCGTTTTTGTTAGCAAATTAACGTATGCGGCTGCTTACCTGTGGCTTTGCTAGTGCATAATTTTAGTTTTTGTCCACAACTAAGATTTAAAGTTAAAATCTCAGTTTTTGTTCTTTAAAAGTGTATCTCTTTGGAATAGTTACAAAGAGCTCATATTTACCAGTATATAGTGCATGTTCAAGCAAATCGACTGGAACTCTCAGATTAAGCTTCATAACCGGCTTCACTATCTGCCGGGCAACTTTTCTTGCTATTTTATTTCCCACATTTTGTTCTACTATGACGTTTTTGATCATCTCTGTTTGTAAGATAATATGCCCAATTTGAGGAGCTGTTTCGTAAGCAGTGGTAAATAGAAACGATTGTTCCCAATCTCTCATCCTTTTTGCATTGTCTCCAATGCGTTTTTTCACAGCAGATACTAGCATTCGCGCTTCGTTCACGGGCATAACACCAAATTCTACAATTTTCCATTTTAATCCCTTTGCGGTTACCCAAAGTTCCTTTCTCGAATTTGTTTCAAATTCAATGGCGCGGTTTGCACTAAATCGGGCGACAGACCAAGACCACAATGTTTTAAACGGAGTCACGTCGTGTACCTCATAATCTTTAGGTGGTTGGTCAACAAATTGTTTACGGCTGTTCATTTAGATTAGTCAGTAAGGTATTTATATCCTTCGTTTTTGCCTTTTTTTATTTTCTCAGGGGGTGAGGTTCGATTTGCTGTACGGTGACCCTGTCCTATTTAACTACAACCGAAGCAATCTAAAATGAGTGCGGCTATTTTTCTGCACGCTTCAAAAGTTGTCGACGGCAAGCTGGTGAAAGGTATCGTTATGTACCCAACCGACACTGGGTGTTGGAAATCGGACGATAAAGAAGCATTTTCTAATCTTTTCGAAGGCAAAGCACCTCCGGTGCCTTACGGCGGAATAGGCAAAAAATTTGGTCCAGAAAAGTTTGCGCTTCAAGAAATTCAAACCGCAGTGCTGCAGCATATGCAGAAGCATTTTTCTCTTCCAAAAGATAAAGATGCCTACTGGAAACTCGACGGGGAAATGCACGAAAAGCTCGTTTTTCACCCGGCGGTTGTGCACGGCAAGATCGGCGATAGCGAGACGCCAACCGACGCGGCACTGCGGCTCCTCTGGGAGTGGACGGGCATGCGGGTCGATCCCAAAGAGTTGAAGGGCGAGGCGATAATTCCGGCGTCTCCGCTGTCTTTTTCGCCGGTGCCTATTCACGTCTTTCACATGGATACGAGTCTTGATCGGGCGAGGTGGTTTTGGATGGATCATCAAGCCGAGCGCCTCACCTTGACCGATTGGGAAGTTTCCCCTTACCCAGACGTGTTGCAAGAGCTGGGAGTGCCTGATTTGGTGTACAAGGCTTACTGTCGAACGCACGGCGGACCCGCATTCATTAAAGAGCTTGGCGACGTGAAAGACAATTACACGGTCGAAGTCATGAGCTGGAACTGCTAAATACGGTGTACTTAAGTTGGGCTTACTAAATTAAAGAAAAAAATGGATTCTCTCTCGATAAATTCTGTGTCTTTTTCCAGATGGTCCCCCGCTTCTATTCTCCAAAGTAGTGTAATTTCTGTCGAGAAAGAGGCAGACCTCTCGTCCCCCCTGCTTGGAGTTGTCTTTGGAGGCAAATGCGCTACTTGTAACCAGACAAAACATGCCTGCTCAGGGCATTTCGGTTCAATTCGCTTAACCGAACCGGTTTATCATATATCCTGGATTGCGCATCTGCTCCGGAAGCTGAAAAAATTTGACGGTAAATTTACGTACGATAAGCAAAAAGCTTCGGTGCTGAAAGACGGGGAGCTTTTCCCAGCTTCTGAGTGCTTTTTGCTGATGGCAGACCCGCCAGTTATCTCTGTGATTCCGGTTCCGCCTCCACAGGTGCGTCCGCCGCTATTTGTCGACGGCACACTGCGTGGAGAAAACGATTTGACGTATCGGCTGCAGAACGTGATTCGAAAAAACCGTCAGCTGGAGAAAGTTATCCGCTGTAAGCGTCCCAAAGAAATCGTTGACCAAGCCCGTGAGGCACTCCAGAACGCCGTCACAGGTTACATTTCTCACGAAAAGCTAGGCCCGACCCGGCGGATGCGGAACAAGCGGGAGTACGCCTCGCTGGAATCAAGAATCACCAAGAAAGGCGGTCGCATCCGGTCGAACTTGATGGGAAAAAGAGCTAATTTCACGGCACGCTGCGTGATTACCGGCGATGATTCTCTCAAGCTGACAGAAGTTGGCATTCCTCTATCAGTTGCGAGAATTCTCACAATTCCGGTAAAAGTGACTGATTATACGAAAGAGGCATTGCAGGATATGGTGCACGCCGACAAAGTGAAGTACGTGACGAAGACCGACGGCAGTCGCAGCTCCAAAAAAGTCTATCTTGAAGTGGGAGACACCGTCGAGCGGTATCTTGTCGACGGCGATATTGTGCTGTTTAACCGTCAACCGTCGCTTCACAAATACTCACTCATGGCGCACCACGTCCGGATCCTGCCCTATTCGAGTATTCGCATGAACGTTGCGTGCACAAGCCCGTATAATGCTGACTTTGATGGCGACGAAATGAACCTGCATGTGCCTCAAACGCTGATGGCGCGTGCGGAAGCTGAGGAAATTATGCTCGTGAAACACAACATCATCACCGCGCAGGGCAATTGTCCGGTAATTGGGCTCATTCAAGACGCGCTGCTTGGTTGCTACCTACTTAGTGGAGAAACCTCTTTGAAACGCCACGAGGCGATGCAAATCGCGCAGTGCCCTACGGGGTTGACCGGAAAGGAAATTATTTCTACAATTCTGCCTTCTTTAACCTATACAAAAGGGGAAGTGGAAATCGTGCAGGGAAAATTTCTGAGGGGTCGCTTGACGAAGAAGCATGTGGGAAAATGCAACGGGTCGCTGGTGCATGTGATCTACAACGATTTTGGTTCTGATGCGTGTGTGGAGTTCATGCACGCCCTGCAGGGGTTGGCGCACCGGTACCTGCGCGTCCGGGGCTTCACAATCGGACTAGGCGACTTGATGCGGTCAGAAAAAGCCACTGTGATCTGCGAACAAGAGCGCAAAAACGCTTTTGAAGAAGCAAAACTTCTGGATGACCCTAACATGCGTCTAAACAGCTGCCGGAATATCATGGGGCGTGCTGTTATTGATGGCATGACCGACAGCAATAACTTTTTTGCGATGATAAATTCCGGTTCTAAAGGCTCGCTTGTCAACCTAACGCAGGTGCAGGCGTGTCTTGGGCAGATGAACGTGCAGGGTGGTCGAATTCCGAAACAGTGGCGCGATCGGACAGCGACTTGCTTTCCAGAGGGAGAAAACGGACCTCTGAGCCGTGGGTTTATAGCTCATTCGTATCTGGAAGGGCTCAGCCCGGTGGAAATGTTTAACCATTCTATGAGTGGTCGTGAAGGTCTTATTGATACTGCAATCAAAACTGCGCAGACGGGGTACACTGAGCGTAAGCTGATGAAAACTTTGGAAAACGTTATTGTGAAGCAGGAAGGCATGGTGTTTGACGGCGACAAGGTCATCTCTTTTCTCTATGGTGAAGACGGGTTTGACGCGTCTAAAATCGAATCTCAACCAGTGAAACCTTTGCCGGGGGCGCGTCGTGAGGATCTGGCAATGTTGGTGGAGAAAACGTACCATTTTCCGGTTCCGATTCATCGTATTGCCCGTCAGATGACTTTTTACGGTGAAGTTACGCCTATCTGCGGCACCCCTGTGGTGCTGTCTACAAAGAACCCCCTCCTGCAGGCGTTTATTGACGTCCATACCCCTACAATGGATTCACAACTTCAAAAGCGGTTTGTGCAAGAAATCGAGAAGTATCTGGCAAAGGCGAACATTTGCGAGGGAGAGTGCGTTGGGGCTCTGGCAGCTCAAAGCATTGGAGAAAGAACCACGCAGTGCACGCTCAATTCAGTGGATTACAAGGAGTGGTTGGTGATTCGGGGGTACCCGACAAGCGCTTGTATTGGAAAAGTGATTGATGAAATTATGCAAGCAGGATACGAACAGAAAAACGGCTCTCATGTAGCTGAAGTTAGTGGATTAGAAGCTTATACCGTGGATCACAACGGCAGAGTGAGCTGGAAAGAAATTACGCATGTGACAAGACACCCACCCAGGCACCACAAAGGGTCGAACAAACTCGTCAAAATGACACTTGAATCTGGCAGAACACTCGTCGCGTCCAGAGCCAAGTCGTTTCTTGTACTGCAAAACGCTCAAATCACTTGTATTGACGGTGCGGATCTCCAACTTGGGATGGAAGTGCCTGTGTTGCTGTACAGTACGGGGGAAAAGCCTGGATTTGACGATCTAGGGACTTTTCTGGGCGCGTTTTACGCCTGCGGTAAAACAAGCGGCGGCGGAATTTTGTTTCCCCCGGAAGTGTTTGCACTTTTCAAAAAAATGCTCCGCCGGTTCAATGCAACAATTTTAAAAGAAGACGATAAGGTAAAAATCATGTGCGAGCGGCTCTACTACATGGTTAGCAAACTGGGAAAATTTCCGAACTTGATGCTTAGCGCCTCTGCCGAGTCCCGGCTGGCGTTTTGCAAGACTTACATGACGCTGAGGGGAACGTACGACGAAGGATATCTGTGCACTCCCTGCAGGCGCTACCTGCGTGACGGTATAGCTTTCCTGCTCGGTGGAATGGGGATCGTGAGCACTTTGTCACGTGTGGGCATCATGCTGGACCCGGCGAACGTGTCCAAATTGAATGATAGCCCGACTGAATACGCGGGGGCTCATTTTGAAAGAATTACGAAAATCGAAGCAGTCGCCTCAACGACAATGTACGTTTACGATCTGACCGTGAAAGATACAAAAAATATGTGTGCACTGAACGGAATTGCATGCCGTGACACGTTTCACTTTGCCGGTATTGGCAGTAAGAACGTCACTTTGGGCATTCCGCGCCTGCAGGAGATACTGGGGGTATCTAAAAAACCCAAAACACCGCTTACAACGGTCAAGGACAAAAAGGCTCTCAAGTTGAAGTACGATTGCATTGCCGATCTCTTGCTGGACGAAACCGGAAGTATCGGCAACTATTGGGATTTCCCCGACGGGGATTTGACCAAGGCCGAGGTTTATGCAAAATGGGGTGAACCTAAGCGCCTTGTGCTCCAATCGGATCGCTCTATTTTGAGCATGTTTGAATACGCCGCGTATCAGGAGTACAGGGACAAAATTGTGGTGGATGCGTTTGGAGAGTTTGAGCCGGAGAGAGGCGTGAAGGGAGCCGAGTGGTGTAAATTTGTGAACAATCGAGTGGAGACTACTTTGCAGGATTTGCATCTGATTGCTAGCGTCGTGGACGACGCAACAACGCTTTATACAAATAACATTTTCAAGATGGAACAGACATTTGGGATTGAGGCTGCAAGAAGCTGTTTGTTGATCGAGTTACGCAAAATTCTGCATCACTACGGGATTTATATTAACGCCCGGCACCTTTTTGTGCTAATCGATGCAATGACTCAAAACGGAAAGCTAACTCCTTTGTCACGTCACGGGTTGAAAAAGGCTAATTGCTCAGCTTTGAAAAGATGCACTTTTGAGGAAGTTGTGAAAGTTTTGCATGAAGCAGCTTTGAAAGAAGAAGTGGATACTGTTGACGGTGTGTCTCCTTGCATCTTGACAGGCAAAGTTGCAAATATCGGTGGTCAAAGATGCACGGTTTTAAAAGATCACGTTTTAGAAAAAAAGTATCAAATTCTGCGCCCAGAAGAAGAAGCAGGAGTGGATTTGTGGTGCCCGCTCCCGTCTTTTGTCTCAGATTCACCAAAAGCGCTTGTTGAAGACAATGCTTCTAAGCGCAGGGCGGTGTTTTCTGCACCCAAAAGCCCTACATATTCTGCACACAGTCCCAAATATGCGCCTCAAAGTCCAAAATATGCACCTTAAAATAAAAAATCCATAAAAAACAAAACTTACGGTGTACTTCCCTAAGCCTAGGTTTTATAGAAAAAAATGATGGCTGCTACCATGGATGTCGAAAAAACCACGCCTAACACTCACAACGAGCTGCTTGACGCAAACACCAAAACGGTGATTCGGATGTGCAAAATCAAGCGCGGAGACGACGAACTTGTGCAGCCGAAAGTTGTTGCGGACATTGTCGACCGCGATCTGCAGGTGTATCTTCGTCTGCCCGCTCTCCAGGTGCTCTACAGCGACACGACCGCAAACGGGGACCAGGAGAAATTCAACAAGTCGCCTGAGCAAGCTTGTAACTCTTTTACCATTCTGAAGGGGTGCAAGTTCTCTAACGTGAAGCGCGGCATGCCCACTCTTGAGCAAGACCAGGAGGAGACGTTCGAGGCTCTTGAGAAGATGCATAAGGATCTTCTCATTGCTGCCTTTACCAGCCCGGACGTCAAGTGCTCTGGGAAAGTCAAGGCAAAGGCAAAAGCGCTCAAGATCCTGAAGAAAACCTCTATGGAGGAGATCACTGCCAAACTGCGCAAAAAGAAGGATGCTGGTTCGGAGTCGGACATCCAGAAGAAGGCGAAGGAAGCCTACAAGAAGGTCAAGCACTCCCCCGAAGAGCTTGAGGCTACGGCTCTGCACGTCTATCTGGAGGACGCCCACGACGCGGGGATGAAGGAAATCACCTTTACGGATGATGGTGAGGAAAAGACGGAAATGGCGCTCAAGATCAAGCGCAAAGTCCGCGGCATGCGTACCGTTGAGGAGAACATTGACGGTGAGATCGTCAAGACGCGCAAGCTGGTTCCTACTCCTCCCGTGTTCCACAAGAGTACTCCGACGGGGGACTACTACGAGAAGAAATACGGGGATTACGTGCCCCGGGGCACCCTGCTGCAGTTCCGCGTGCGCCGCAGCTATTACACCTCGCCTATGAGCTACGGAACTAACATGACGTTCGATCAAGACGTCACGATTCTGTGCGAGACGAAGGCTCGCAAGCGCAAGGCTGTCTCCAAGCCGGCTATTTACTTTGAAGATGCCGACGACGAGCCCGACAACAAGCGCGCCCGCTCTAGCTCGGAGTAAGCACCTACGGGTACCGGCAACCTACGGGTTTGCCTTGAAAAGCACTACTTCCGCAGCGTGCAATTTAGCAGTAAGACTCTGGAAAGAAGACGGGTATAAATTATACAAATAATAAAGAAAGAAACAATGCTCGATTTTTTTGCTTACTTATCAGGAATTTTATCGTTGTTCACAGGCGCGTTTTTTTTATCCAACGTGTTCCAATTTCAGAAATACTGGGTTGCCCGCTCAAAAGAGTACAGCCAAGCGACCGCTTTCATTCTGGGCGAGAGCTGTCAGAATCCTATTTTAAGGGCTCACTTGGGGTCGTTCAACAAATGCGAGGACGCTGAAACAATCCTCTCGCGCATGCCAGTAATTACAGCGTTACACGATGTTGCGACGGATCTCACTTTGTGTGGCAACGGGCGCTGTACTGTTCTTTATATTGACGTGACTCAGAATCTTCACAAAATTGTGATTGGACTGGCTCTGCTTGCTGCTATGGGCATTTGGGTCAGTTCTAAGATGTGTAGAGACCGTCGGGAACAAAAACTCATAGACTACTATTCTCTCCCAAATACGAAAAAATTAAAGTAAATCGTCGTGTTTTCTCTTTTTACTCGTCGTTCTGTAAGTGCTCGAGCTTGTGTTTAAATTTTCCGTGTCACGGTACCGAAGCACAAAGGGCTCGTATATGCAGAGGAACGCTTTCTTGATATCCGCGATATCCTTGGCGCCGGTTATGACTATCTTCCCGCTGCGAAAAAGCAAAAAGACCACTTTTGGGTTTGACACCCTCAAAACTGCCCCAGGGAATAGAGATGCTTCATATGAGACAAAAGGCCCATTGCTTTCCGCCAGCTCGTGCAGCTTCAGCGGGAACCCGACGGCAACCGACGCAACGATATTTTGAATGCAGAAATCTTTGAAGCACACACGAATTCCAGCGTTCTGGAGCAGCCGCGTGTATTTCCTGCATGCCAACAAGCTCTCGTCAATATTTTTGCTACCGGTACACACAATATTGCCAGATGAAAAGGTCAAAGCGGTTGTTTTTGGGTTGCGTATGCGGATAGTCATTGCAGCAAATTTCGGAGGGTTGAAATCCGTGAATACAAGCCTCTGTGAGATCTGGCGGAGGTTGAGATTTTTTAAGCCCAAGCTAAAGGTCGCGACGCAATTCTGTATGTGGATTTTCGGCGTCTCCAGCTGGGTTGCGTCTAGCTCAGAAATATCATACTTCATTGCTTAAATCAAATAGTATAAAGCTAGCTAAGTACACCGTAAGAAGAATGATTATCGCCTTTTTTTTGATTGCGGTGCGCACATTTGTCCAGTTTATTTGTGACGATTATGCAACTCTGAGCGGCAAATGCACTGAACTGCTTAATAAAGCGGTAGCAGAAACGCTGCCAGATATCCGTTCTGCTTATTTTCTCAAGGTAATGGAAGCGGATGACAAAGCCATCCAACTAACATTTGACAAATATAAAATTGGATTTCTTGCGTCTAATACAACCTACGCTTCAGAAGCAGAAATTATAAACCAAGCGTGCAAAATGCCTTCAATGATGCTAGAATTTCTGGACTGGACGGCGGGCGTTTTGCCTCTTTTTGCTGTTTGGGTAGGTTACAAAATTTCTCTCGTTGTTTTTCAACGTTGCAAAAAAAAACCAATTCAGGTGGTGGAAGTTGCGGGAGTTGAAATGGTGGAAGCAGACGCACCCCCGAAGGATACGCCACCAAAAGAGACCGTGCCAATTGGATTTCTGTCTCCGCTCGTGCCAGAGTATCAAAACGAGCGCGATTATCGTCAAGAACCGCTGCATAAAACTGTTGAGAAAGGTATTCGTCGGCGACGTCCACCCCGCGCGAAAAAGCAGGGACCCAGTGTGCTTGATACTCTCACCTCACTGAGTCCCTCTCTAAAAAATCGCATTATGTGTGCTGATCCGATGGTATAAATTTGCTGGATTTGACTAAAAAAATGGTTGTCTATATTCGGGGTTTGTCTAAAAATTTAAAAAAAAAGTACAAACTCCCAGTCGGTTTATTTTTGCATAAGGGAAAACAAGTGAAAAATTTGCACGAAGTGGGAAACGGTGACTGGTTAGTAGAAGTACCAGTCACGGACTGTGCTTGGTTAGAAACGATTTGATTTTCTGGATACTACTTAAATGCGGCAGGATTGAACAATGGATCTGCCGATGCTACGGATGCCGCAAATGCCGGAGCGCGCCCGCCAGATTCCGTGGAATATCGGTTTGCTTATTTGCAATTTGACTCTCACCACCTTCCTCTCCCTTATGGTGATAATTGTCCTCACCGAGGTCGCTCCGATAGTGCCTGATATCGTACGAGTGCTCAAAGTGGTCGATACTACGCTGGGGGACGTGGGTGTCATGCTGCCCGAGTTAAACAGCTCACTGTGGGACTTGCACCACATATTGCCGGGAATTCGAAAAACAATCTACTATACAGAAAGCATTTGCAAACATACAAGCGGTTGCGTATAAACCAAGAAATATTTTTTTAAATGCACGGGGGGTTTTTTTTGCTTATTGTAATTCCATTTTACACCCTTTTTGCTTTTCTAACAAATCAACTAGCTCTTGATAACCCTACCCACCATGATGTTGTCTATCTTTACTCAGACTGGGCAGACGAAGCGATTCTAGTGCTTATTGCAATATATTTCTTTTTTATGCTTGTTTCACGCCCCAACTACGACCTGCTTGCAAAACGCGCAGCGCTTTGCTTTGCTTTGAAAGGCATATTGCAGTTTGTGACAATTACTCCGCAACCAGGAGGAGTAGAATCTTGTCGTGATGTGACTTTTTTGGAATTTCGCAATTGCGCAGATATGGTTTTGAGTGGTCATACCGCAATAACCTATCTGGTTTTGTATAAAACAAAATACAGACACTTTATGACATTTGCGATGGCTTGGCAGTTGGTTTTTGCTAACTGGCATTACATGAGCGACTGCTTCGTAGCTGTCATTGTAGCTTACGCTATTGAGAAGTATTTTCCAGAGCGCTAATGGTATTCGGTGTTAATTTTTGTCCAGTCCGTTTGATCAATAACTTGAACGAATTTCAGATTGCAGGGTCCGGTTTGTCCAACCCCCCACTGTACAAAATGTCCGTTTTTCTTATAGAACAGCTTGTTAAAACCACAACTTAGAGACTCCCAGATAAATTCGACGCCTTTGTAGCTTCCCTCGTAGGTTCGAGTCCAATAGATGGTCTCATTAGAAACCTGCATGCTGATCCCTAACCCAATGCACGAATAAAAATTCACCGTATTTTTTTATACGGTGTACTTCATTTGGTTAAGAAAACTAAATCAGGTGCAGAAGCCTTTGTTTTTTTTTCGGGCGGTGCAAAACTTTGTAAATCTCCTCGGCTTTTGCAAAGTGCTCCAGACTGTCTATTTTTGCCAGCCGCTCCCAGTAGTGCATCTGCTTGCGTAATTTTTTTTGAACTAACAACATCCGGAAAAAAGCTTGCATTTTAATTAGGGCTTTTCTCTCGTTTTCGTGAAGTTCATGTATGCCGTGCCACCGCAAAAATTTCATTATTTTGTTGCACGCTGCATCTATTTGTTCTTGAGTAAATTTTTTCTCTCTGGCATAATCTTGTGCGCGTGAGTGTTGCTCTTCAGAATTGTCTAGAATTGCAACCAGGAGCATTTGCTCAAACTCGGCGGTCATTGAGGTGTCTGGATTAAGGCTAAATACACATAGGATATTTCGTACGACGGAAAAAAAATGAAACGCGCTGTGGTGAAATTTCGAAAAGATACCATAGTTATTACTTTCATAGGAGATGGCTGTACAGTTAAGCACGTGCAGCGTAAGAAACCGAGTGAGAGTTGGAAAAAATTGGTGAGCGGTTACCGACGGAGTTCAAACGGTGGACGAAAGATGAGATGAATGATTGAAAAAAAATGGAGATGATTGAGCACGAAGAGCAATGGGACGGCGAATTGGATTCGTCTGAGTTGTTTGGGAATATAATTTTTTTGTTTTTTGCATGCGTTTTTTGGGAGTGGTTTTTCGGAGAAATTTCTGAGCGTTAGCGTATTTATTTGGTACAGAGTTTTAAAATGTCTGTTTTCAAAACAGACGAACCGCTCGAGAAGCGTGTCAAGGTGCTGGAGAAAAAGGTGAGGCAATTAGAAGCAATGCTAGGAAAGAAGCCAAAAAAAGAGCCGAAGCTAACAGAAAAAGAAGAAGATGAAGATTTTTGTATTATTTCGTAGCAAACCATTTCCTGCAGGTCTCTACATGTTGCTCATTGTCAAAAACCAAGCTGAAAGGCCAGCTATTGAGTGTTATAAAAACCACATGAAGCTCTTTTCCGCGCTCAACCAGTTTCTCGTAATCTTCAAACGTAGCAGGGGTCTTTTCATTCAACTTGAGGACTCTGCCGCCTACTGCAAGTCTAAAAAGCATATTAGAGCCAACCATTTTCTGAAACTGATAGCGATTAGAATAACTGAGTGAGAACATTTTTAAGACAATTGAATTATAAATACGTTGCTATCTAAAATCTCAACGCCGGGGTATAACCTTGTCCATTTTTTGATAAACCAGTTATGCTGCCCCTTTTGGTCTCTGTCTTTGCGACTTTGCCTGTTTTTAAGCCCCCAGACAGTTTTGAACCCGAATGGCTCGTTCCTGCAGACCCTACATTTAAAGGCGGAGCCAATTACGTGGCTATAAACACGGTTACTGGCAAGCGCTACGAAGGCGAAAGTGTCAAATTTCACAATAGGCACAATGATCACAAAAACGATCCATTTAATGCAAATCTTCAACACAAACAGAAGAAATTTTACAATTCGATTCGCAAACACGGATTTGATAAATTTGATTTTTATTTTCGTCACAAATTCATATTTGTAGGATTGGAGAAATTAAGCCCCACTGAACGAAAAGCATTTAATAAAAAATTCAAAGCTGCCTATCTCCACCCGTGCGAAACGTACTGGATTCGGCGCCACAACCTGATAAACGACGGCTATAATTCGAAAGAAAGTGGTGAGGGAGGGGCTGGGCACGTGCACACAGATGAAGAGAAGGCAAATATAAGCGCGGCACTGATGGGTCATACAAACACTCCCACCAAACCCGTCACCCGCTGCAAGATTATCGAGGACGGTGAAACGCATCAGAAAGTACGGCTTACCCGTTACGAGTCTGCAGCCGCCGCGGAGGCGGCTAACCCGGGAGCTTCTCACCAAACCATCTCCAAGTGCTGTCTGGAGAAGTTAAAATCCTCTGGTGGTTACCTCTGGTGGTTCTGTGAAGATACGGACGTTTACGACAAGGATATTATGGTCGAATGGGTGGGGGATGTGCCGGGTCTAGAGCAGGCAGTCATCTCTAAGCTCAAGCTTGCAAACGATGATTATCTGGAGCAGTGGCACGACAGCCAGCACAAAGCGGGGCGCACCCTCTCAACCGATGATAAAAAGGTTGATCAGAGCGCCATTTCCGCCTGCTGCCTTGGCAATCGCAAATCCCACCAAGGTTACACTTTCCGCAAGGTGACGACAGAGAAGAAAGAGGACTTCCCTGACGGCAAACGTATAATTATAAATTCAAAGAAAAGAAAAAGGAGATAAAATAGTTGTTAAAAAGGAAAAAGTATATAATTTTTTTAAGCAATCATTTCAGCCCTTATGGTTGGCTCAGGGTGATAATTGAGCACAGTTACATCCTCCTCCTGTAGGTTGCGCAGCCCATCTTTCTCTCTCACCACGCTTATATTTGGCAACGGCTTCGGGATCCTGCCCAGCTGCTCCTGCACCGCTTCGACATGCTGTTCATATATGTGCGCGTCGCCGATGATGATACGCATCGTTCCGAGCTCGAGGTCACACTCGTGGGCGATCAGATGCGTGAGGAGCGCGGTTGAGGCGATATTAAAGGGGCAGCCCAAAAACAAGTCGCAACTTCTTTGATACATCTGAACCGAGAGGCGATTATCATTTTCAACGTAGAACTGGTACATCGCGTGACAGGGGGGCAGGCAGGCAGGTTGGGAGGGGTTCCAGCCAGATAACACGTGTCGGCGTGAGTTGGGTGAATCCTTAATGTCGCGGATGATAGACCCGATTTGGTCCACCCCTTGATCGGTGTAGTCTGTGTGGCAGTCTACGTAAGTGGCTCCGAAATGGCGCCAGTTGAAGCCGTAAATCGCTCCACAGTCAACTTTTGTAATTGGGTCGTATTGCTCTGCGTTCTTGTTCCATATTTGCACTCCGCGGTCGATGAGCTCCTGATTGTTCGTTGAACCTCGTAGGAACCACGCCAACTCTTCGAGCACGCCTCTGAAGAAGACCTTTTTGGTTGTCAGCAGGGGAAAGCTTTCGGAAAGGTCATGTTCCAGAAACGCACCAAAGAAGGAGTGGCATTTTGCATTGCGTGTCTCCCGGACTGGATACGATAGGCAGCGCTCCAGCAGGTGGAGGTACGAATGCTCAATGCTCATTTCGGTAAAATAAGCAGCTTTTATAGTCCAATGAATTCTTTCGCCTGCGACGTGCTACTTCCTACGTGTGTGGGCGTGGTAGGAGCGACGTAAGTGAGAAGCTTGTTAATGATAGGCGCGTATCTTTCCGGAAGAAGAACGCTTGAGCGAAGAACACTATTAGCAATTTTGTCTTTTATGCGCAAAGAAGGCGTGACGATTTTGAAGCATTGTAGTGTGGTAAGAGTTTGCATTTTGCTTAAATCCCACGCCACTGAGAAATTGCCTTGTTTGACCGCCGCGTCCAAAATAATATCAAGCAGGTCAAAGGTATTTTCCTCTAATTGCAGAAACCTGACGCGCAGAATGTTGCTGTCTTTGAGCCATTTTGTCCTGAAAGAGGTGCCGCTAAAATCCATTTTGTGAGAGTGGTGCTGAATAAATACGGTGTACTTCTGTGGAGCTCGTATATTCAAAAAAATGGTTTTCTACAGATGGGGCTATCGTTATCCCAATTTTCTGCGGAATTTGAAGAGCGATTTTTGCGCCGTTACTTCGCATTGCAAATTTTATTTTGATGAGTTTAACATGTGCGAATGGTGGGATTTACTAAGCGTGCAGCGGACGGAAAAGGGCAAAACAGAAACAATCAAAGTCGAGTTCAACTGGGATGAAAGTACGGACTATCCTATTGTGATATGCGGAATACCAGACGGGAATTATCGCGTGGAAAATGCATACAACGAAGACGGAAAACCGTTTCATGTGTCCGTAAAAAATGGTAGTTTTAACGACCGGGAGATGGCAATTGCTGGAGCTTACATGTGGTGGTGTGTTCAGAGCAGCAATCCTACTGGGCATACAACTGTTCATCTTGATGTAGAAGAAGATCACTCTCGTTACTATGAGGGTCTGTGCGGAGAGCTGTACCACGGACACAACACTGTAACTGATATGAACTTTGATATTGAAAAAAAAAGTGTGTCTTTAAGAACGTGTTTGCAGCTTTAGACTGAAAAAAGCGTGTGTGCCTATATATAAGCTTAAAAATATATTAAAAAATGCAAAGTCAAGATAATTTAAATAAAAAACTCAAAGCTTGTCGTGAAGATATTAGTCGTTTGAGAGAAGAGTTATCACAGTGTGAAAAACAAAAATTGCGTGAAGAAAACATACGGCTTCGTCAGCAGCTTCAGCACCTGAGAACCTCTGAAGAAGCATATCTCAACGCAGGCGCTGCTAGAACTGCTAGAAGACCTAGGACAATGTCACAACCACGCGAAAATGGACGCCAAGCTTCGAAACCTGGAATAATACGAAAGAGAAAAGCAAGTCGGGATTCTAATCTGCGGGCAAAAGCTGCAGATGAGCGGCGATTAAAAAGTCGGGATTCTAATCTGCGGGCAAAAGCTGCAGATGCAAGGGGTTCAGCAGGGCGCCGTCCAGTGGAAGAACCAGAGGATGCATGGAGAGAGAGTAATCGGCTCAACAACATAAGACTAGAGGAAAATGCAAGAAAAGCTGCACCCCGACAAATTGATGGAGATGATGCGTGGTACACTCAAGTACCTGAGAACGCCCCCGAAGTTCGTGGCGCGCAATATGTGTATGCGGAAGACGAAAACGACGAATTGAGACTTTATAGAAAATTACCTCGTGTAACAAAAGATTATTATTACCGTCGTGTAACAAAAGAGGCAAATAGACCTCTTGAAACAGAAGAGGCAAGAAGCGCAAGATGGCGGAAGGAGGAAGCGGAGGACGAAGCAAGGGAACGGGCAAGGAAACGGGTAAGGGAACGGGACATGCGGAAGCTACGTAAAAAGAGGAAAGCTGCAGCTCGTGAAAGAGCTAAAAGGCGAGAAGTTGAGCAAAGACGGGTGCGCCAAAAAGAACAGAGGAAAGCTGTCCGGCTCAAAGGCGAAATTGGGTGGTGGAAACAAATGCTTGACAACGATTCAGCACCTGCAGGATCTACAGTTATCGGGGGAAGACGTGGAAAAAGGTACAGACAACTTTCACAGGATTTATGGGAAACACATACCGCAAGAGAGGAAAGAGAGGAAAGAGAGGAAAGAGAGGCAATGCAAGAAGTGGAGGACAAATTAAGGAAACAGCGCATGCGGGACCTAAATAAACTGAATGCACATGCAGCTAGGGATAGAGAGGAAAGAGCAGAACGAGAACGCATAAAGGTATTGCCGCCTGTCCAGCTCACAGGCAAAAATGGGTGGTGGCATCAAATGTATGAAGGCGAAGCAGTGCGCATAGGGGGTGAGACTTTTAGGGAGCTTGATGGGACAAACTATCGTCAAGTTCCACAGCAGAATTGGGAATTTTGGGATGAATTGCGCGAGGAGCAAGACAAAAGGGGACAGCAGCAAGACGCGGAGGACGAAGCAAGGACACGCATAATGGAACAACTGAACAGAGACAGGCAGTTTGCTGCAAGAGAAAGAGAAAGATTAGCTGCAAAGCGAGCTGCAAAGCAAAAAGAAAAAGAACGGATAGAGAAGTTGCCACCTGTCGAACGCAATGGGGAGTGGTGGAAAGAAATGTACGAAGGTGAATTATACGACCCCACTTGGGGGGAGATGAGTACAGACTTCACTACTGGGAGAAGGTTTAGGCGTTTAACACGTGAGGAAGCAGATGCTTGGGATCAGATGCGGAGCAGAATAGACGCTAGACGCACAACAAATAATTACAATACACTCAGATTCTGACACTATAAAGTTGTTCAATTTCTATAAAATGATTCACGTAAAGATCGGAGAACCGTCGTATCGTTGGGACACCGTTGGTAAGACTATATACGTGCTTGATGCGTTAATGTTAACGAATTACAAGCAATACAATACTATTGTTGTGAATGAAGCGCATAAATATCCTAATTTGCTTGTCTTTGCAAATCTCTGTAAAAAAGCTAATGTAAACCTCAAGATTGGCGGCTTCCTGAACGAGAACACAATGAAAGTGCTTGACATTGCAGACAAATTTGAAAAATGCACAGAGTAGTGGCTTTCCGTCATGATTCGGTGACTTCCGGGATAAACGGGAAGCCGTTCGACTTGTGCATTTTTGCCCTTGCAGACTCTAGTTGGTTATCCAAGTCGGGTTCTAAAGCGTCAAGACAAATTTCAAACAGATCGGCTGCAGTTTTGAAAGTCTGGTTGGCAAAAAAGATAGTATGGTTGCGATTAGCAACTGCCTCTGCGAATTTATAACCGTTGAGATAAAGCTCAATGCGGTCCATGATTTTGAATAATTTGTGTTCTAGTAAGTAGACCTGCGGTGAATTATCTTTGTTCTGGTTACCGTTTGTTTAGACTTTTCACCCAATTTTTCACAGCAGATCATTAACTTGGAGCTGCCACTCACAATCTCTCTAAGAGTCTCTCTAAGAGTCTCTCTAATAGTCTATAAATATAAAATGAAAAAAAAAGGTAATTTTCAGTTTGCATGTCGTGCTATAAGTTTAGTAAAATCCTTTGACACAATGCTCGTCAAAAAAAGAAACGGAACCACAGAACCCTTTTCGAAAATGAAACTGCGCAAATTCTTAGACCATACGGGAGTTCCGGGAGAAATTCTCACTGGTCCAGAAAGCGCGTTAGTTGATTCGATTCTCAAGGGGCTCCCTAAGGAGATCTCTTCAGACAGCCTGCACTCGTATCTAGCCACTACGGCGCAGGCTGCCGGGAAGGGCCTCATTGCGGGTCGGATTGAGATGCTCAAGATTCACAAGCAGACGTCCCCCTCTTTTACACGAGCTATGCTCTCACTGCCCCTAGATCCTGATTTCCTCAAAAAAATAGATAAGCTCAATTTAGATCGTTTTATTTTACAACAGAACGATTTCTCCTACGATTTGTTCGCCTTGCGCACCTTGCAGCGGTCGTATTTGATGCGCGACGAGCTTAACATGCTGGTGGAACGTCCGCAGTATATGCTCATGCGCGTGGCGGCCTCGTTGTATGAAACAGTCGATGAGATCGTGAACTGCTACAATGCTCTTTCTGCAAAGGAGTACACGCATGCTACGCCTACCTTGTTTAACGCTGGTGCGAAGAAAAACCAGTACGCCTCTTGTTTTTTGGGTGTGATGAAATCAGATAGCATTTCTGGGATTTTTGA
>Ga0209119_1002276_pt1 | contig 17821 bp, 15 predicted proteins | sample COG_03_FD_184747 | JGI IMG/M metagenome (GOLD analysis project Ga0209119, IMG submission 184747) | Pelagic Microbial community sample from North Sea - COGITO 998_met_03 (SPAdes) (version 2) | ecosystem: Environmental > Aquatic > Marine > Neritic zone/Coastal water | place: Helgoland, sampling... | reverse complement strand
CCAGTCTCAATTGTTCCTGGCATGATAGCACAAGTTGATATTATTCGAGGTGAGCGCACAATCCTTGAATACTTCTGGCAACCCGTTGCAAAGATGAAAGATACAGCTTTTAGGGAGTGATGTCTGCTTTTGTTCTATTTTGTTGAGAATAATTTTAAAAAGCCTTGCATGAGAGAATAGCTTGGCTTCATCACTAAACAGCTCAAATCCAGTGTGTGGAATAAGATTGCCGGGACGATAGCAAGTGCTCGCAAGCCATCATTTCTGCGCGATATTTCAAGTTTTCAGTCCTTTAAGTAATGTTGGGGCGATAAGTTAATAATTACTTTGGTCAACATTCTATGATGTAACTTCTGTGTTTTCAAAATTTTTGTCATCAATATCTATTCTATGAAGATTTACTTTTCCTAAGTAGCACTTACAAAGCTTTATGGACTATGTTTTATAAATTTCAATTTCTAAAAATTTATATCTTGTCCCCTTTAGCTTTCTAAATCATAGATAAAATCTGTGATAACTGTGATGTGAAACTTTATCTAAATTCGTCTCTTGGGTAATAAAATCTTGTTAAAAATGTTTTATTTTTTTCTTCTTCCCCAAACCAAAGCGCCTCTACGCATTACTTTAATGTCGTGATATTCATTTATATTTCGCAACCAAAACCTTAAGCTATCTTTCATGATTTTGTATTTTTTATTGACAACTTACTTGATGCTATAAGCCTTATCCCCAGAAAGCGAGCAACCCCCCCCCCAACAATTGCACCAATACCATTTGATATAAAATCAGTCCATGATGCTTGCCGGCCAAATAAATCTTGAGCAAGTTCTATCAAACCACCAAAAGTTATAGCACCAAGAAGTACCCATACTATTAATCGTGGCCTAATTAATGTAATTGGAAACGCAAGGCAAAAAAATGATACAAAATGATAAACCTTATCAATGTAAACAATTCCAACAATACCATGCATAATTGGAGCAAGCGATAGACCAAATACAATCATCGAGAATACTATTGTAACTAAAATACTGATCACTATTTGTCTTATTCTATTATACCTCCAAACATATTTCACCCATTAATAATTTGTAATTGATCTGTTTCAACGGTCACCCTTGTCTGATTGCTCATAATCTCGATTAAGAGCCAAGCTCGTTTGTCTGAAGCAATTTTTTCAATTTCTGCTACAAAATTTACGAAAGGTCCATTAATCAATGACACCTTATCACCAGCTTTAAAGAACTTACTTGGCTTGAGCTTTGCATTAAAATCATAACGCATCATGAGCCCACAGACCAAGTCTTTAGGAACGGCGGCTGGAGTTTTATTAAAACTGACTAAACTTGTGATGCCATAAGTTGAATTAACCTTGCGCCAAAGACCTTGCGTAATATCAAGTCCAACAAAAATATAACCAAGAAACAGAGGACGCATGACTTTAACAAATTTCCCATTGCGCCGGATCGTTTTTTCTATCCTCGGCAAGAATGTCTTGAAACCTTGACGCTTGAGATTTACTTCTGCAATTTTGGAGCTGTTTGGTTTAATCTGAGCTAAAAACCAAACTGTATTTCTATCATGGAGTTCCATCTACTAATCTCTTTAAAATATCTCTATCTCTTTATCGGATATAAATTTGAATAAACTACAGATTGCATGTGCAAAAAAATAAGCATTTATTAAATAAGTTTTTGCCAATGTTACAAGAAAAAACTTTTGTGAAATTTTTATGCCAATCAAGGTTCATCTTTACTTTTCTAATCACATGTGTCCTCTATATTTTAAAAATGCAAAATTTTTAGTTTACTGTAAAAATAATAAGTGATTTTAAAGTAAAAAACTTATATTCAAAAGTATAGCCCAAGAAGCAAAAGTATAGTGACCATATTAAAGATTTAGGGTTTGTGTTAGTTATTGCATCTAAACTACCTGGAAATTACTTTCCAATATTTTTATGTTTTTTTACAAGGCAAGCACAAAGCAATCCTTGTGCGGTAGCCTGCGCAAAACATACTGCAACTATTGAGTGGAGTGGATAAATTATATTAGAATATATATGTTATTTCCATAACTTTTCTCAGCAAAACATTGAATCATTCAATCCGATGTGCCTCAATAATTAAACCGAATAAAATAGTGGGATTAGTCCATCGTTCATACCTTAACTCCAATAATTTAGATTTTAGATTTTAGATTTTAGATTTTAGATTTTAGATTTTAGATTTTGAGGTCTATAAAATCAAATACAAATGATCTACTGTATATAATTAAATTAATTTTGATAACAAATTTTTAATATGTGAAACATTGGTAGCATCAATTTTAACTTTCAACATATCTTGCAAACGGCAGTGATGAAATTCAATTTTATAATTAGAAATTCGTCACTATTATTCCTTCAAAATTCAACCATATTTAATATAAGGTTTTATTCAATGCTGATTTCAAACAAATAAATGCATACTGCAAGTAAACTGAATATACATTCATTCCTAAATTTATTAGGTGGGGTTGGCAGTGTTTTAGTTTATATTGCAACCACACCAATTCTTTTGAAAATATTAGGCCTTGATGGATTTGGTGTACTTTCAATTATTTGGATTTTTTTAAATATAACTAGTGTTCTAGATCTTGGGGTTGGTCGCGCGGTGTCATACGAATTGGCACGAAACAAAAAAATTCAAGAATATGCTGGTGGAATCATTATAATTTCAATCTTGTTCGCATTTTTACAGGGAACGATTATAGGGATTTTATTTAGCTTATTAAGTCATCACTTTTCTACAGCTTTTCTTTCTAATTTCAGTTCTCAGGAACATTCAATTATGAACTTAATGGGACTAATTGGACTTGCAATTCCGTTTAGCATAGCAAGTACAATTCTGATGCTTGTTCTCGAAGGGCAGAAACGCTTCATAAGCGTTAATATCTATCAGGTGTTTGCGACAACTTTGGTGCAAGCTGGACCAATAATTATGTTTTATTTAAACGCCGTGGATGATGTCGTAGAAGTAATCGCATCTGCAATTATTCTAAGAATTTGTGCATTTTTTATATTGGGCCTTTTCGTGCTATGGGATCCAAGAACAAGGCGTGGCTTGATGCCTGGAACAAATGCCTTAAGATCATTGATTAAGTTTGGCGCAAAGGTTCAACTTTCAAGTTTATCTGAGCCAGTATTAGATAATGCTGACAAGTTTATACTTTCAAGTCTAATCGGACCATCCGCTGTTGCTATTTATAATATTCCTTTCCAAATCCATTCAAAATTAAAGCTCCTTCCAATCGCACTCATGCGTAGCATTATTCCAGAAATTGCTTCGCTTCATACGCGAGACAAACAATTGGCACTGACAGAGTATGGATTTATTTTGCTTGTACGCATTAGCACACCTATATTACTTTTTTTTTTAGTATTCTATTTAATTATAATGCGGTATTGGTTGGGAGATTTGGAAGGCGAAAAAGTAACCCAAATCGGTATAGTTTTGATATTAGGTGTTTGGTTTAATTTTATAGCGCATGTACCATTTGGATCATTGCAAGGGCAAGGCCGCCCTGGATCTATTGCAATAGTTCAAGTAATACAAATCATTCCATATCTTGTTTTGGTCCTAATTCTGGTAAAATTATTGGGCACTCAGGGTGCTGCTATTGCTTGGACTATCCGAGCAATTGTTGACAGCGCTATCCTTATAAGAATTAGTGGATTGCGATACTCTAAACTTATTCAAGTCATACCACATTTAATAATATTTTTATTAACCTGGACTTTAGTTTTTACACAAAAAAATTATGAACTTCAAGCAATTGGATATTGGGGGCTAGGAATTCTTGTAGTTATTTATTTGGCATATTCATTGACATCATTGAAAAATTCTTTTCGTAGGAAAAGCGAATTATAAAATGAATAAATCTTGTTATAAAGCATTATTTGTACATAAGTTTAGCAATTCAAGCGAACTAAAACATTGAAACCCCATGTATCTATTGCAATGGCAACCCACAATGGTGAGGCTTTTATAAGAGAACAACTTAACAGTTTGATCAATCAGACTGAATGCCCAGATGAAATCGTGATTGTGGATGATGCCTCCACTGACAAGACTTACAAGTTGCTCACTAATTTCAAAAAAACCAGTCCAGTGACTATTCAACTTCATCGCAACAAAACAAACAAAGGAGTAATCAAGTCATTTGAAATAGCACTTAAGAACTGTCATGGTGATATAGTTTTTTTTAGTGATCAAGATGATATCTGGCATGAAAAAAAAATTTCCTGCCATCTTAAAAAATTTGAATCCCATCCAGACTCAGGATTTATTTTTTCTAACTCGCGACTAATATCAGAAGATGGCAAAGATATGCAGCTTAACTTATGGACTGCAACCTCAAATGATTTAGAAGATTGGGAAATAATGACAGAAATTGAACAGTTACTAATTTTAATTCGTCAAAACGTTGTTTATGGTCACACTTTATCAATTCGAAGTTGCTACAAAAATTTATTATTTCCATTTAGTTGTAATACATTCACTCATGATATTTGGATATCAATTTTTTTGACAGCCCTTGGGCATAATGGATTAATTGAAAAGACTTCACTTGTTGACTATCGTCAGCATCATAATCAAGTTGCCGGCGCGACTGTTCGCGGCAAACAAAAAAATGTAAATGAAACTAATCAATATTCGGCAATGCATAGAAGGCGATTGTCGTTTGATTATCATGCAATTGCGCGCCAAGTTGAAGATTTGGGAGCCACAGATTCTAATGTTCAACTTCTTTATGATGCCGCTAATTACAATGCAGAACGTAGCAAATTATATGAATGCGGGCTACTTGCTGGATTTCAAATTATTTTTATACTTACATTTAATGGAAAGTATCGTCTCTTTGGAAACTCTTACTTGAGTGCCCTAAAAGATATGACTATGCTTATCTTTACTAAATAAACATTTTTAAGAAATTAATAGCCAAGCTTTATTGGCCGCCATCAAAATAGCATTCTCAACTCTAAATTCTTCTGGTTGAGATATTAGATCAATAAAAAAATACTGTTGTTATAAGGTATCAATTTTTTGTAGGTAATCAAAAAGCTTTTTTTATTAATAAATCAATAAATCACATAAAATTAAATTACTTCTGAGAGTTTCTAATGCGTACAGCTCAAAACAAACTTGGAGTTTTATTTGCAGCAAGTGCAATTCTTACAAGCAAGACATACTTTCTCCTTTTTTTTGTTTTAGCTATTTTTTGGTTCATGTCTAGAATACGAGAACTTCCAAATATTTTAATATCAGTTGCAAGCCCACTTCTACTAATGCTTGGCTCAGGTTTGTTTTTTGGGCTCGAGAACGATCAATATAATTTTTTTAAAGACTTATGGTATGTTGCCAAAGTTATTGTCATTATAACTCTTGGTGTTTTCATTGGTACAAACTCAGAGTTTTGCATAAGTTCGCTACGCACAATAGCAATCATAGCCTCCATTGTGTCACTTCCTGAACTTTTTGAAGTGTTCGGAAATGGTTTTGTTTCACTTGGATCACTATCAGTAATTACTTTTGGAGGGCTTGTTATAGTTCCATTCTACATGGAGCATTCTAGGCGCATTGACGGAGATCCATTATTGATGCAGTGGGTAATAGTGTTGCCAATTTTAATGACCGTTGCCCTCAGTCTTTCGCGAACTTCTATTCTAATACTATTAATTTCCTGGTTAGGTGCGCGTGGATTACTTCAATCAATTGGTAAAGCTCTGGCGATCGGAGTGATAATTTTGATTTTTTTTGGAATTATTATACCTTTTCTGCCTAGTTATAATCTTGAAGAAATTACATTCTTAGCTAAAATTAGGAATTCAATTCAAGAAATTAGTTTTGTCTCAAATGCAGATTCTGAGCAAATTACAGCTAATTGGCGAGGATATGAGTCATTTATGGCTTATCAACAATGGCAGAGTGGATCTTTTATGAAAAAAATTTTTGGGCAAGGTATTGGCACAACAATAGACATCGGGATCTATTATCCACTTTACGGTAACAATTCGGAATTGGTTCGATATCTACCAATATTACACAATGGCTACTTTATGATCTTGGTTAAATATGGAATTTTTGGTCTTCTAATGTTTATTATTTTTTTATTGCGACTTTTACGAGCCCCCTGCAATCCATATAATTCTTCTTCAGTATTTGCTAAACATCTTAGTTTTACCACCTCACTTTTAATGCTAATAACAATGGCCTCGATTACTGGACCACTTAATATTTCAATAATGGATAGTATAACTCTTCTCTGCGGCTGGGCTATCGGCATTCAATACAAAACTCTCAAATTAATAGACCAATAGAGTATTCATTTATTACAACCAAACGCTTGATAATTAATTTCTAGCGCTTCTCTAATACATCTCTGGAAATATAAACATAACAAGAAGCTTCAAATAATATCAGTCGTCAGCAATTACTCCCCCCAAATTCAAAAACAAGATATATTGCTACTCAAATGGAAAATTAAATATGCATTATTACAAATCTAGATCTCCTACCAATGACTTAAAAGTATTAAAAAAGCATTCAGACATTCATTCTAAGTCCAGACTAAGAGTTCTCCTTTTAGCCTATAGTATTTCACCAATTCGAGGATCTGAATACTCAGTGGGCTGGAATCATGTGAATTATATGTCAAAGTTTTGCGATTTTACTGTGCTTTATGGTTTGGCGGGGCCACACATGGGTGACGTAGAAGACATCGAAACCCATTTACAAAAAAACGGTGAATTACCAAATGTTCGTTTCATCAATATCCGCCCATCTTATCTTGCTAGGCTTCTCAACTGGCCTAACAGAAATAATTTTTTTGTTTATTCATTTTACCTAGCTTACAAGGTCTGGCACCGGCAAGCAGCTAGAAAAGCACAGTTTTTACTTGATAATGAGCAATTCGATCTTATACATTATTTATGCCCGATCGGTTACCGCGAGCCAGGCTATTTATGGCAATTGGACATACCTTATGTATGGGGGCCAGTTGGTGGTATGGTTCCAGTTAAAATCTTAAAAGGTGGGAGGGAATCTTTCGTATCAAAATGTAAGATACATCTGAAGAACTTTACAAATTCAATACAACTTAGGATGTCACATCGTGTCGCAAGAGCTTTTATTTGCACTGACAAATTAATAGCTGCAACAAGTGAAAATTCTGAGATCCTTAAAAAGCAATTTAAACTAGACGTACAAGTCATTCCAGAGAATGCAATCCCTAATTATTGGAAGATGGCAAAAAACAAAAAAGTTGAAACCAAAGCTAGTTCACCAGTAAAGTTAATCTGGATTGGGTCACTTGATGCACGCAAATCTCCAAGACTACTAATTGACGCCCTAATCCAAATCTCAGAAAGTGATTGGCACCTTGATCTGGTTGGGGACGGAAAGTTGCGTAATAAAGTGAGAAGTATGCTCATAGCAGCGGGTTTGAGTGACAAAATAACATTGCATGGATTTATTTTGCGAAGCGAAGTTCAAAAATTAATGACAAAGGCTGACTTACATATTGTCACCAGTATGAGCGAAGGAAACCCAACTGTCATATGGGAAGCTATGAGTTCCGGAGTTCCGACACTTAGCCTTGCGCATTGTGGAATGCGTGATACCCTCTGTGAGGCCTGTAGTGTATTAATTGATATATCAAACTACAAAGAGACCCGCAATTCGATCGCATCTAAAATAGATCATTTAATTCATGATCCAAAACTACTAGCAAGCAAGAAGGCTGGTGCGCTTTCATGTGCAAAACATCATCTTTGGAGTAACCGTAACAAGACGTGGATAAATATCTACTATGAGGTAATTGAAAACTACAAAAGAAATAAATTTAGATCAAGATCATGATAAAAAACTTACAGTCAGAACATATCATGATGCTTCTGCGTGGTCTACTTTGGCAACTCACTAGGCTGCGTTTCGATGGCATTATTCTGAAAGGTCGGGGAGCTCGAATATTTCTTGACCGGCGTGTTAAGTTTGAGGGGCTCATAAAGGTAGGCAATTATGCGACATTAGATTTGCGTCGATCTGCTTCTGGACGATTAGGCAGTGGATTTTCACTAGGAGATTTCAGTGTATTTCGTGCTTCAGGTAATCTTAATTTTATTTGTCCGTATGTAAATATATCTAAGCGGGTTAGCTTTGGGCCATATTGCAATATTGGTGGTGGCTTTGGGCTAAGAATTGATGAAAACGTCATTGCTGGGCCATATGTATCGATACATCCAGAGGAGCATATGCATGCTCTTGGTACAGTGATCCGAAACCAGCCAGTTGTAGGCAAAGGCATCTGCATTAAAGAGGACTGCTGGATTGGCGCAAAAAGCACAATCCTAGATGGTAGCTATTTGGCTGCAGGCAACGTCCTAGGTGCTGCAACTTTGATTGCTGATACCAAAACTATCGCAAACGGAGTTTATGTCGGCATTCCAGCTCGACTCGTTCGACTACGTGAATAAGAACTTTAAAGTTATTATGAAGATTTCAAATCATATTATAGCAAAGGCACCTATACTTATGCCAAGAAAACCTTACTAGTAATGCCAAATATACAATTACGGGTTCTATTCGATTGTCATACGTTCGACGTTGGGTGGCAGGGAACTACGACATACCTAGCGGGTCTGATCAATGCTTTGCCTGCGGTTGTAAGTCAACGTGCACCAAATATTAACCTTCAAATTATTTGCGCAGCTAAAAGTCAAGAATCCATTAACCGTTTTATTAATGTAGACTTCGATTTTGAGCCAATCCGAACTGGATTTATTGCAAGAAATCTCATCGACATTCCTCTTGTATCACGACGCTGTGGAGCTAATTTGGTTGTAAGCCAGTATGTGCGTCCCTTCTTTAGTGTTTGCCCAACCTTATGCGTCATCCACGACGTATTGTTTCTGGATTTTCCTGAAAGCTTTAGTTTAAAATACCGAATTATTCGAAAAATTTTTTTTACTTGGTCAGCCAAAAATTCCAATTTTGTATCAACTGTATCGCAATATTCTGCTAAACAAATTTCACACCATCTAGGCATACGACAAGATACTATTTTAGTCATTTCAAACGCTGTCGATCCAGCGTTTTTAAATAGGCAGAACACGAGTGAACCCGACAATAAGAATTTTCGTTTGCTGTCCGTGTCACGTCTTGAGCGCCGTAAAAGACATGAGTGGGGCATATACGCTCTTGAGGCCTTAGCATCGAGGGGAATTACTGCCTCTTACACGATTGTCGGAACAGGCAACGACATGTATTCAAAAGAGCTTCACACACTTGCGGAACAAGCAAATAAAAAGAAAGGAATAAACGTTGTGATCAAATCAGGTTTAGATTTTGAATCGTTAATCCAGGAATATATTGCTACAGATCTATTTCTTTGCCCTTCGATAGCTGAAGGTTTTGGGATTCCAGTGATTGAATCCGCTGCAGTCGGCATACCCTGTGTCAGCTCAGATGGTGGTGCACTGTCAGAACTTGAAGGCCAATTCATTGGCCGTATGGTGTCTGCACAAGATCGTGAGGGCTTTATCGACGCAGTATGTGATTTGGCAAGTAATATAAAGTTGCATCATTTTACTGCACAACACATGCGTAGAAAAGTTGCAGAAACGTATAATTGGGAAGCGGTTGCAAATGCATACGTCGATGTTATCGTAAGCCTTGCTAAAGAGAAAAAATGATTTCAATTATAACAGTCTGCCACAATTCAGCAGAGTTAATGTCTAACTACGTAAACTCGTTTCTTAAACATAACAAAAATAGTGTAGCCAATTATAGAATAGAGTTCATTTTTGTAGAAAATTCTGGAGATTTGAAAACAGATTTTTTTGCGAAAATATTACGAGAAAATGGTTACGAGGCACGAACGATCTATGTTGAAAACAGAGGCTTTGGGGCTGGTTGCAATTCTGGCGCCAAACTTGCTCGTGGAGAATTACTAATCTTTGCCAACCCAGACATTATCTTCGCATCTGATCTAACCCAGATTAAAACCCATTTCAATGAAAGCAGTTGGGGAACTGTTCGACAGATTTATGATGCAGGTAAAATTCGAGCATTTGATCTTCTGCCAGAATACCGCAGCCTGTTCACGGAGTTAGCGCTATTATTTAAATATCTGCACCAATTCCCCTTTTTATATAGGTTTTGTTATCCTTTGGGTTCATTTATTATAATACCACGCAAAGCCTTCATAATAGAATACGGATTCGACGAACGCTTTTTTCTTTATTACGAAGAGGCTGAATTAAGTAGGAGATTACACAAGCGTTTAGGACCTCCCAAATACTTTTCTAATATTTCGATTATTCATGAGACATTTGGTTCTCAGGATAACTACAATTCCATCTTCCAAAAAGAAGCATTTGGCATGGTTGCCTACGCACGAATAACTGAGCAACCCCTTTTGAGCAAAAGCCGATTGAGAACACTAAAAATTCTTTCAATTATCTCATCAAATTCAAAAAAGCGTGCACTATTCTTGCGCGAAGCTATTAATGCTGCAAAAGGCAACAATTGTTTGAGTAATAAATAAAAGACATTTATATGGTTTGCGCCTTGGATTAAATATATCACCTTAAGTTGACTAAATATCTCATTTAAAAATATGAACAAAAAAACTCAAAATGAAATAAGAATTGCCCTCTTAGGAACCGTAGGTGTACCAAGTTGCTATGGAGGATTTGAAACTTTAGCTGAAAATCTCGTAAACTATCACAGCAGTAATATATGTGATGCATCGCTGACTGTTTGGTGTTCCAGAAAAGATAACATCAAACACCCAAATTGCTTTAAAAGCGCCAAACTGCGCTATGTAAATCTCAGGGCGAATGGAATTCAAAGTATTCTTTATGATGCTTTAAGCCTATTTCAGGCTATAATGACAGGCCATAACCGAATTCTTTTACTGGGGACCTCTGGTGCACTAACTATACCCATTATCCGTCTGATCAGTAGGGTACGCATAATCACCAATGTCGACGGCTTAGAATGGAAACGTGAAAAATGGCGCGGCTTAGCTCGCATTGTACTGCGTGCATCAGAATGGGCAGCTGTGCGTTTTTCGCATGAAGTCATCGCAGATAATACTGCTATAGCCCTTTACTTGCGCGACAGCTACGGAATTAATTGCCAAGTTATCGAATATGGCGGCGACCACACCTTAGCTAGCGACAAACAAAGTGAGGCGCCAGAGGGATTGCCCAACAGTTATGCTCTTGCGCTCTGCCGTATTGAACCAGAAAACAATGTCCAAATGATTCTTGAAGCCTGGAAAAAGTTAGACATACCACTAGTTTTCGTTGGTAATTGGAATCACAGTTCATACAGCAAAAAAATTAGAGAGCTTTTCTCCAGAGAACCAAACCTATATTTGATAGACCAAGTTTACAATCCCAGAACACTCAAAGCATTACGTAATAATGCAATGTTCTACGTTCATGGTCATTCTGCTGGGGGTACTAATCCTTCTTTAGTTGAGATGATGCACTTTGGAGTTCCTATTTTTGCGCATGGCTGTGTATTCAATCGTCATAGTACCGAGGGAAAAGCACGTTATTTTCTAACTTCCGACGAATTAAATCATTCAATTAATACCATTACGCCTACTGAAGCTGAAAGCATAGCAGCAAACATGCTTGAGATCGCACAGCGTCGCTATGTTTGGTCTAAAATTGGCAAAGCCTATTTTGCGCTATTTTAAACAATCCATTCCTTAAACAAATTTCAACTTGAGAATTATTTATGAAAATCAAACAGACATCTCTTCCTGATATAATGACAATCACACCAAAACGGTTTAAAGACTATCGTGGTTTTTTCAGAGAAAGCTGGAATAAACAACATTTGGCAAGCTATGGAATTAACATTGATTTCGTACAGGATAATCACTCTTTTTCAAAACACGCCGGAACGATCCGAGGATTACATTTTCAGTCACCTCCACATGCACAAGATAAGCTAGTAAGTTGTAATCATGGGAGATTATTTGATGTGGCGGTTGATATTCGAAAGGGATCTCCAACCTATGGCGACTGGGTTGGTGAGGAGTTGAGTTTTGAAAATGGCAAACAACTTTTGATACCCAAAGGTTTTTTGCATGGATTCATGACTTTAGAGCCAAACACTGAGATCATATATAAATGCTCTGATTATTATGTGCCCGAATGCGATGGCGTAGTGCACTGGGACACTTGTGGGATAGGCTGGCCAACGAAATTTGAAACTCCTATTCAATCAACAAAAGATAGATTTGCAATGACAATGTCAGATTTTTTATCCCCATTTGTATACGGATATACATCATGAAGATCCTAACAACAGGTGGTGCGGGTTTCATTGGTTCTGCTGTTGTTCGTCTTGCGATTCAGCGTGGTAAGCATGTGATTAATTTAGATGCACTGACTTATGCAGGCTGTCTCGATAATGTTGCAAGCGTTGCTAAAAGTCCACTCTACACCTTTGAACATGCAGATATTCGCGACCCTTTAGCTTTGGAACAGATATTTGAACATCACCAGCCAGATGTGATCATGCATCTAGCAGCAGAAAGTCATGTTGATCGATCCATTGACGGTCCAGGAAATTTCATAGAAACCAATATCATCGGCACCTACAACATGCTGGAAGCTGCTCGTAGCTATTGGATACGGCAGGGCAATCCAGATAGCTTTCGCTTTCATCATATCTCAACCGACGAAGTATATGGATCACTTGGGACGTCTGGGTTATTTACTGAGGAAACACCCTATAATCCACGCTCACCCTATTCGGCGTCAAAAGCTAGCTCAGATCATTTGGTTCGGGCGTGGCACAGTACATATGGCCTGCCTATCGTACTTACCAATTGTTCCAATAACTACGGCCCATATCAATATCCCGAAAAACTGATTCCTGTAATCATTCTAAATGCCTTGTCAGGTAAACCTTTGCCAATCTATGGCGATGGGTCCAACATACGCGACTGGCTTTGTGTTGAAGACCACGCAGATGCTTTGTTACTGGTGCTTGAAAAAGGTAGAAATGGTAGTAGCTATAATATTGGTGGTGAGAATGAGTGGACAAATTTAAAAATAGTAAGACTACTTTGCAGTATTTTGGATGATCTAAAACCAAAACCAAATGGCAGTTACAGCGAGCAAATTACATTTGTGACAGACCGCCCAGGGCATGATGCTCGTTATGCTATAGACGCTAAGCATATTCGAGATGAGCTTGAATGGCGGCCATCTGTTACGATTGAAGAAGGTCTCCTGAAGACCGTACAATGGTATCTTAATAATCAAGATTGGTTGACATCTTTGAGAAACCGCAATCAATTTGGTGAACGCCTTGGGGCCAAGGGATGATTTTAGTTTTTGGTAAAAACGGACAGGTCGCGACTGAATTGTTGCGTCAAGCAAATATTTTTGCATTAGGGCGTGATGAAGCGGATCTAAGCAATCCAGCCAGCTGTGTAGAAAAAATTTTATTACACCGCCCTTCGATTGTGATTAACGCTGCAGCTTATACATCAGTTGATAAGGCTGAAAAAGAAGAAGACCTTGCAATGCTGATAAACGGTGAAGCACCTGGGGCAATGGCTAGGGGTTGTGCTGAATTAAACATCCCATTTCTTCATATTTCAACAGATTATGTATTCAACGGTAACGGCCTTGAACCTTGGCAAATAGATTCTCCAGCTGCACCATTGAATGCCTATGGACGTAGCAAACTGCTAGGAGAAAAAGAGGTGATGTCAGCAGGAGCAAATAGTGCAATCTTGCGAACTTCGTGGATATTTTCGTCACACGGTACAAACTTCGTTAACACAATGTTGCGTTTGGCTAATTCAAATGAGGTTATCAACATAGTAAATGATCAGATAGGTGGACCAACGCCTGCAGATAAAATCGCCGAAGCGTTATTGAAAATGGCTTACGCGATGCAACAAGGCCAGAAAGGCGGTATCTACCACTATAGCGGCAGTCCATACACCAATTGGTCAGAATTTGCATCAGAAATTTTCCATCAATCTGGTAAAAAAATTTCTGTTCATGGCATCCCAACTTCTGATTATAACACTCTTGCCAAGCGCCCTCTCAACTCCAGATTGGATTGCACTAAGATTACACAAGACTTCGAGATAGAAACCCCTGATTGGAAAGCAGGGTTGGTACGCATGTTGAATAATTTAGAAATTAATATGTGATGGTCCAAATCAAAGGTATAATAACATCTTTTTCTAGTGGTTGATAATCATTCACGAGAAAAGTTGAGAGAGGGAATAATTTGGTTGATCATACGATTCCAATTTGTGATGGGTTGCGCTCCAACAAAAACAACGTCTTTAGGCCTTAGTTCTAAGTGTGTAGCAAGAATGAAGTTGGCCGCATTAGATGCATCCAAGTGAAGAGCCGTAATCGATGAAATATCATTCAGTCCTGAAGTTCCCCTGAGAACATAAATCTGTTTAGGATTACCGGACAAAGGTAATACCCCACCACCACTTTCCAAAAGCGCATCCGCAAGAAAAGCCCTATTTTCAAAAGGAAGTGTAAAGCGGGATTGTATTCCAACTTCACCAATGATGTAAACATATTCCCTGCGTATGGTCCCATACTGGAGCCTTGATAAGACACTTCTGGACTCGTTTGCATTAGCTTCCATCTCCATTTCTCGCTCGCGAACTACATTTTCTCTTGCCCTCTGGCGAAGTCCTAGAAAATTATCATAATCATCAGTTACATCCACAACTATCCTGTCACCATCTCTTAGTAATATTTTTCCACCAACATTATCACTGTATAGCTCTTGCCCTGGAATCTGATAGTTAAGGCCATTTCTGTAAAGCCGAATGATTACAAAAAAAGCATTATCAATAGAAATACCACCCTTACGAGATATAACTTCATCAAGATAAAGTGGTTGCAACGCAATCGGCTCTATTCCTGGTGACATTACAGCACCAAATACAGAAACTCTCTGAGAATTGAATTCAGTAACTTCAATGCTGAATGACGGAGACACACCCACTTCAACGAGCTTTCGGTAGACAGCGTCCTCTGCTTCCTCAAGTGTAAGACCTCCAATAACAACACGTCCAATATCAGGGATTGAAACTGCTCCATCATCTTGAACAGTATATCCCTGTCGCCTGTTTTGTGATGCAATAAGGCCATTAAGAGCTTCAACGATGCTGTCTGCACCTGGCGTACTTAACATTACCACATCCCCAACACCAATTAAATATGGTTTTGGTTGCGAAGATTCAGGAAGGTGCATATCAATGGCACCAGAATAATACACTGAATGAAAGTCTGGATCCAGAATTGAAACAACCTCTGGAGTCAACTCACTACCCTCCTTATTAGAAGAAAAAACCTTCGGCAATTTCAGAGGATCATAAAATGATTTATTAGCCTCTAAAACTACCTCAGCTGTCAGTGCCACTATATTGACATTAGTACTAGTAATGCTACTTAACGAAGAAGTCTGGTATACGACACCGCATCCAGTTAAAATAACAGCAACGACGCCCATTAATAAACTTTTCATGAGATCTCCTTCAAAATCCATTTTTAATATCTTATTCAGGTGTTATACCTGATCTCACATGTCTTTTTTCTAAATAAAAAAACCCTCCCAATAATTTCTCTAAATGTGCTTAGCTTTCATAATACTCAGATCCGTATGAACCGTATCCGTACTGGTTTACATATCCATAAGATTTTATCTTGTGTGGATCGACCTGGTTTAAAACTAAACCAGTAATGTTAACACCAGCGCTTGAGAGCATATCAAGGCCTTGATCAACCTGTGAACGGGTCGTCTTGTTCCACTCGACAATATAAATATTTGCATCACAATTTTTTCCTATCACTCGAGCGTCTGGAACGGCAAGAACAGGTGGGGAGTCGATAAGTATGTAATCATAATGTTCACGAAGTTCAGTAAGTACTTCAGAAAACTTTTTAGACGAAAAAATATCAGCTGCATTTTTGTTACTCTTCTTTGCCGTAAGGATATTAAATCCTAATTCTTCAACAAAAAGGTTCAGATCTTTTAAATTTTTTTCATTCATCAAAAGATCAGTTAAGGAAATTGTATTTTTTCTGTCAATATCGACCGATTGGACACGCCTGCGAATATCAGCTTCTATTAAAAGAACGCGTTTACCAAGTCCAATCATATTTTGAGCGAGAGCATAAGTCAGTATTGTCTTTCCTTCTTTGGAAACCGAAGATGTTAACATGATGACTTGTGGAACTCGGTCTGAATAGGACATAAGAATGGACGTTCGAAGATTTCGAACAGCCTCTGAAACCAATGAGTTTGGTTTATTCTGAAAGTATGATACGGCTGTCTTTCTTTCCCGGATCGGTATTACAGGCACTGATGCAAGAACCTTATAGCCACTGTTGTCACGCAAATCATTTATCGAACGATATCCCGAAAAGCTCATTTCCCGCAAAATCAGAAGACAAGCTCCCATCATAAACCCGATTAAGCAGGCAAGTAACAGAGTTTTGTTTTTCATTGGACTGGATGGACCACTTTGGATTGCTTTGGAGAGTATTCGCCCATCGGCAGTTTCAAGTCCAAGTTGAACATTCATTTCGAGTAGCCGCGTAAAAAAGCTTTCATAGAGGAGACGGGCAGCTTCAGTCTCACGCTCGAGTTGCTGAAGTACAATCAGTTCTGCAGACTGTTGCTCAATTTGATTAAAAAGAAGTGCCTCAGATGTTTCCAATGCTGACAACTGCTTTTGCCCTCTTTCTGCCTGTGCCTTGATGTCGAGCATAAAGCGATCTACTTGAAGATATAGTTGTTCGAGGGATATCTTATTGTTGTGATAATGCGAAATAGCACGGTTTAGGCGAAAGTCATTTGCTGTAGTGATTAGGTCTTGTAGATTGCCAGAATCTCTCAGTGATCTGAATATTATACTCTTGTCTGTTTCTTCTAAAACAAGTTCTTTGGCCTCAGTAAGGCGTATGCGCAAATCGCGAAGTTGAATTTCTTGTGCTTTAAGAATAGCAGGGTTAACAAGTTCTGACTGACTGGAAAAATTAGTTAATTTTGCATTTAAATCCTCGTATTCTTGCTTCAATTCAGACGTGCGGGCCGAAAGAAATTCTGTAGCGTTTGCAAGTATATCCAGTTTAACTTGGATCTGGCTTTCAATGTAAAGTTTCGCCATTGTATTTGCCATGAGAACAGACAGAGCAGCATCAACTGTAGTAACTGAAATATCGATCACTAATGTATTTCGGGTATTTGTAATTGTCATTGCCTTAAGCACTGAGCTGATGACGTTTGATCGTACATCCTCTGAAGAAGTCGCTGATAGTGGATTTTGAAAATCCAGACCAAAGATAGCCAGAAATTGTGTTATAAATTGATTATAAACTGGCGGTTCTTGTAAAAGCCGGTTGAATGCTGCATTGTTGGTAAGGTCAAGCGAATCAACAAGCTGTCCAACAAGTTCGCGTGATCGTATAATCTCGAGTTCAGTATTAATACCCGTAGTTGTTATCGGGCCATGTGACATGACACTTTCTATATCAGTGAGTATTTTTCTAGGGTGACCCTCTTGAAGAGCAATTTTTGTAGTCGCTGGATAAAACTGAACCTCAAAGTGCCTAACATACAAATCTGAAACAACAGTACAAAAAAGAATACATAAAATTATAAACCACTTACCTCGCCAAAGTGAACTGAAATATTTTATTAAATCTGTTTCACCACCAGAAATTATTTTATCTGAATGATGTTTTTGATTGTAGAAGGTC
>Ga0209119_1002273_pt1 | contig 17830 bp, 26 predicted proteins | sample COG_03_FD_184747 | JGI IMG/M metagenome (GOLD analysis project Ga0209119, IMG submission 184747) | Pelagic Microbial community sample from North Sea - COGITO 998_met_03 (SPAdes) (version 2) | ecosystem: Environmental > Aquatic > Marine > Neritic zone/Coastal water | place: Helgoland, sampling... | reverse complement strand
CACTCACAATAAACAAGTAGAGAGACAAGAAAAACAAAACGAAAGATATTATAACATTGAAAAAACATTATAAATGGTAAGTTTAATTATACCCTCATACAGAAACCCAGAATGTCTAGATATATGTTTAGAATCAGCATTAGAAGGACAATCTATAAAAAATCAAATTATAGTGATATTAGATGGATTTGTAAAAGAATCCAAACATATTGTTGAAAAATATCAGGATAAAATTAATTTTCTACCTTTAGAACAAAATCAAGGTATGCAAATGGCATTAAACCTAGGGGTTTGTAATGCTGATAATGAAACTATTGTTATAATTAATGATGATAACGTATTATGTAAAGATTGGGATAAAGTTATCGAGGAAGAACTAGAATATGGTCATGTATTAACAATTAACCAAATTGAACCCTTTAATGGTATATTTGGTTTTCCTGTAAAGAATTTTGGTCTTCACCCAAGTAAATTTGATTATGAAGGGTTTAAACAATATGAACCAACGATACGCAATGATATTTCAACTCCTGATGGGGGAATATTTCCCTTTGCTATGTCTAAAAAAGACTATATGATTGTTGGTGGGTTTGATACACTTTATAAATCCCCATTTATATGTGATTGGGACTTTTTCCTTAAATTAGAATTAAATGGTTTAAAATTTAGCAGAACATCTAAGGCACATTTTTATCATTTTGTAAGTATGGCAACTAAAAAAGGTAAGAACAAGGAAGAAATGATTTCATCTGAATCACCTGCGGCGCAAACCTTTATCTATAAATGGGGTATGCCACCAAATTTATTTAAAAATAATTCTCATAATCCTAAAAATGGACAAATTATTAAAGGTATAAAATATAAATAAATGAGAATAATATATAGAATATCAGATGTTGGTTACAATAAAGTTAAACCTGACTACATCAACAATGAAAATTGTTTAGCAAATGCAACTAAAGAATTTGATGACTCAATTTGGAGTGTTATAGCAGACAATGTATCTGAGGATACTAATAATATGATTCAAAAGTACGTAACACGTGATTGTATTTTATATACTGAAAAAGGTAATGGAGCAGCAACTTTTAACCTAGCATTAGACGAAGCTTTAATGTATGATGATGATGAAATTGTTTACTTTATAGAAAACGATTATCTCCATAAACCCGGATCTGAGGAGGTAATTAAAGAAGCATTTGAATTAGGAGCATCATTTGTTTCATTATATGACCATCCAGATAAGTATATGATACCTGAAAAAGGTGGTAACCCATATTGTAAAGGAGGAGCTGAAGATACTAGGGTATACAAAACAGATTCCGTACATTGGAAAATAACAAATAGTACAACTATGACATTTGCATCCAAAGTCTCTACATTAAAAAGAGTAGAACCTATTTTAAGAAAATGGACATCAGGAATTCATCCTGATGATTTTCAAATGTTTTTAGACCTAAGGTCACAAAATGAATTATTAATAACACCAATACCAGGTTATTCAACACACGGAGAGACAGCTTGGTTATCACCATTCACAGATTGGAAAAAAATACAAATTTGGAGCAAAGTATGAGTAAAAAAGTATTAATAACGGGAGTAGCAGGACTACTTGGTTCAAGATTAGCGGATTGGATCATTGAAAATAAACCTGAATATAAGGTAGTAGGTATAGATGATTTAAGTGGTGGTTTTGAAGAAAACATTAACCCCAAGGTTGATTTTTGGCAAATGGATTTAGTAAACCACCCAATTGAAAATTGCTTTGAAGTTAATAATTTTGATTATGTATTTCATTTTGCTGCTTATGCTGCTGAAGGTTTATCCCCTTTTATACGTGGATATAACTATGATAACAACTTAAAAGCAACAGCCCGCATAGTCAACGAATGTATAAAGACTAACGTTAAAAGATTGGTATTTACATCTACTTTAGCAGTATATGGACATGGTGATGGTGGTATATTTAATGAAGCACAAGTTCCAAAACCTATAGATCCTTATGGGGTTGCAAAGTATGCCTGTGAAATGGATATACAAATTGCTAATGAGCAACATGGGCTAGATTATTGTATAGTTAGACCTCATAATGTATATGGTATAAAACAAAACATTTGGGATAAATACAGAAACGTTTTGGGTATTTGGATGTATCAACATTTAAATGAAGAAAGTATGACTATATTTGGAGATGGAGAACAAACCAGAGCTTTCAGTTATATTGATGACTCATTAGAACCACTTTGGAATGCAGCTACTAAACCAGATGCTAGTAAAGAAATTATTAATTTAGGTGGTATTGAAAAACATTCAATTTTTGAAGCAGCAAAAATAATGAAAGAAGTAATAGGAGCTTGTTGTTTGTCTTATGAGGAAGGCAGACATGAAGTTAAACATTCTATCCCAACATTTCAAAAATCTATTGATATTTTAGGATTTGAACATAAAACAAATTTAAAGGAAGGACTAACAGAAATGTGGGAATGGGCTAAAAAACAACCTATGAGAGAGCGTTTTGTATGGCCTAATTATGAACTAAATAAAGGAATATACTCATTTTGGAAAAGTTAATTATACCCAAAGAACTTACAGACCCTATTTTAAAATGGGTTAATAATTCTAAAAACAGAAAAAAATACTTTCACTCACCCCCATCCCATATGGGTCCAGTAATTGGAATGGGTTTTGCAGACAAGCCTAATTCTCCTTTACGTAAAAAAATGAAAGTGGTAAATGAATTTATACTCAATAGATTTAATCTTGAACTTGATACACCTGTTGATTTGGTTGATGGGTTTTTCGTATCATACTCTGAAGAAGGTCATAAAGTACATTTACATAAAGATAATAACCCAGATGAAGAACATTATCATGTTAGATTTAATGTGATGATTAGTAAACCTATTAAAGGGGGGTATCCTATAATTGATGATCAAACTATAAAAGTTAAGGAAAATGAAGTATGGATTTGTGAATGTGGGAATTATTATCACACTACAGAAGAAGTTGGGGGGGATAAACCTCGAATAATGTTAAGTTTTGGACACTATATTAAAAAAGAATTATTATGAACATAGGAATTATAGGACAGGGATTTGTCGGTAATGCAATTTACCAAAAATTTAAAAATTATTATGATGTTAAAACCTTTGACATAAAAGGTATGATGCATTGTAATAGTAATGAACAAGAAACATTAGATAACGAAGTAGTATTTATTTGTTTACCAACACCAATGAACCAAGATGGTAGTTGCCATACAGATATAGTTGAGGCAGCTATTAAACGTGTATTTGAATTTGGAGTTGCTAAAACAGTAGTTATTAAATCAACTATACCCCCGGGTACTACATCTAAATGGAATAAACAATTTAAATCACTTGATGTTGTGTTTAATCCTGAATTTTTAACTGAAGCAAATGCCGTATCGGATTTTGAAAATCAAACACGAATTATTTTAGGTGGTCCTAGAACATCAACAACTAAATTAAAAACTATATACTCCAAAGTATTTCCAAAAGCAACTATTGTTAAAACTGATTCAACATACGCTGAAATGGTTAAATATTTTACTAATTCATTTCTAGCTACTAAAGTATCATTTGCAAACGAAATGTATCAAATATGTAATGGGTTAGAAGTAGATTATGATAAAGTAATAGAGTATGCTACGTATGATGAACGATTAGGTAAATCACATTGGTCAGTACCAGGACCAGATGGAGATTTTGGCTATGGGGGACATTGTTTTCCTAAAGATGTTAAAGCATTAATAGATTTAGCTCATGATTTAAATGTATCCCCAAGAATACTAACAGCAGTTGATTGTAAAAACAATGATGTTAGAGAAAATAGAGACTGGGAAGGAATGAAAGGTAGGGCTATTATATAATAACTTTCCTAAATAAAACAAAAAATATGAATTTAAAAATGATACCTTGTAGTCAATGCGGGGAAGATATGCCTGAATTAAGATTAACTCAATATAATTATTCATTTTGTGTTAAATGTTCAGAAGCTGGATTAGGAGGTGAAACTAAGAAAGCAATTACAGTACTAAAAGGTGAAGGAGATCATACTTGGGTTGAAACCCTTATTATGTCAGATTCAGAATATAATTCTTACCTAAATGAAAAAGATGAGGATTATAAAAACATACAAGATCTTAAGACAAACCTAGAAGATGACAAAAATCTTCAAGGACCCTTTACAATTATTACACCTAAAGGTAAATAATGGCCGCACCAAAACCATTAAGTAAAGAACAAATAGTAGCTGCCCAAGCAAAGACTTTATCAAATATGGCGGCTGCTAGATACCTCCATGTTTCATATCAGCATTATAAGAAATGGGCTAAATTATATAAATTATTTGAGTCTCATAAGAATCAAGCTGGGGTTGGTGTGCCCAAGTTTTTAAAAGGTTCTAAAAAGATGCCTCATATGGTTGAAATAATTGAAGGTAGAATAGCTGCTTCACATTTTGACCCCAATAAACTTAAGTATGCTCTTATAGAACAAGGATATCTACCAGAAGAATGTTCTATATGTGGTTTTAAAGAAAGAAGGGTATTAGATTATAAAATACCTTTATTATTACATTTTAAAGATAAAAATAATAATAATTATAGTTTAGACAATGTTCAATTATTGTGTTATAACCATTATTTTTTACAAGTTGGAGATATATTTAATGCAAAAGATGAAAAACAAATAGAATCTCAACAAGAACATTATGGTACAAGCGAAGTTATTAATTTTGAAATAGATGATTATCACTTACAACGTTTAAAAGAATTAGGATTAGATGGAGATGAAGAAGATGATATTAACCAGTATATAAGTAGAATATAAAAATTTAATAAATGAAAAATAAAATAGCTTGTTTTATACCTATAAAAAGTAATAGTAGTAGGGTACCTAATAAAAACTTTATTACTATTGGTGGTAAGCCTTTATATAAACACGTTTTAGATACGGTAATCCAATCTAAAATTTTTGATGATATATTTGTGGATACAGATTCTGAAGATGTGGTTAAATATTGTAATAAAAAATTAATCAATATAATAAATAGAGAACCAGAATTAGCAAAAGATAGTGCTAACGGTAATGATTTATTAGAATATTGGGTTAATATTAAACCTGAATATAGTATATATTTTCAAGTTTTTGTTACCTCTCCATTTTTAACAATTGAAACTTTAAATAATTGTGTAAATATTATAGAAGGAAATGATTCATGTGATTCTGTATTTACTGTTGTTGAAGATTATACTTGGTATTGGTTTAACAATAAACCTGTAAATTATGATCCTAAATTATTACCAAGAAGTCAGGACGCTAAACCAATGATAAAAGAAACAACAAGTTTATATGGTATTACTAAAGCAGGTTTTAATAAAACTAAATCTAGAATAGGTGAATTCCCCAAGACTTACACTGTAAGTGAAATAGAAAGTATTGATATCGATACAGAATTTGATTTAACTATGGCTAAATTAATAGCTGAACTATAATACAAAAATTAATAATATGATGAATATTGAAAATATAGGACATAAATTTACTGAAATAGTAAATACCCCTGAGTGGAAAGAGTTACAAAAAAAATACAATAAATGTGATGATATTTACGTATTAGGGCATGGTGGTAATATGGGTGTGGCTGATCATACTGCTGTTGATATGACAAGATTATCAAATGGTACTAAAAATGCAATGTGTCCTGGTAGTTGTGTTGTGGCAACATCGTTGATTAATGATACTAGTTTTGATCAATGGATGGTAGCATGGTTACAACAAAGAACATCTACTAGAACTAAAAGCCAAATGAAAAAATCATTAGTATATGGTATTTCATCTTCAGGTAAATCAACAGATGTAAATAAAGCATTACAATGGGGTGCAGATAATGGTATGGAGGTTTGTATAATAACAGGAAATGAAATAGTTGAGAAAATTAAAGGACTTACACAAATTGTGTTAGGGGTAGATTATTACCACACAGCTGAGTGTTTAACTTTACTACTTCAGTATCAATTAACACATGGTTCTGGAAAAGAATGTCCACCAATTGGAAAAAATAGTTCTGAAGAATTAGAAAAATTAAATTGGAATAAAGGTATTCGTAAACATTCTTACCCTGATGAACAAATAAATCTAGCTATTGATTTTGATGGTGTTATCCATAAAAATAGTAAAGGGTTTTATGATGGTACTGTATATGATGAACCAGTTAAAGGCACTGAAGAAGCACTTAAAAAACTATCAGACAAATATACATTAATATGTTACACAGCAAAAGCAAAACCCGATAGGGGATTAGTAAATGGTAAAACAGGAACAGAATTAATTTGGGAATGGTTAAATAAATATAATTTTTCTAAATATGTATCAAAAGTCACATCAGAAAAACCAAGGGCAGTTGCTTATATTGATGACAAAGGTATTAGGTTTAATGATTGGGAATCATGTTTTAAAAATTTAAATAAATTAAATATATTAAATAATGAGTAAATCCGTATTAGTAGTATACTCTTGTCATAATCCCCCCTTATCTTTAGTAAGTAGTATTCAAAGTTTATATAACAATAAAATACTAAAGGATAATAAACATAAAATAATATGTGTGGATAATGACAGCAATATATTAGGAACCTACGGTGTAATTAAACAAAAATTTCCTAATGTAGAAATAATATTTGCAAAAAATAAGAACTATGAGTGGGGAGCTTATAAATATGCTTATGATAATTTTCCAAATTATGATTTATATTTTTGTTTACAAGATACTATAGTTTTTAAAGAACCCTTTAATATTAATTCTATAGAAGACAATTCCCCTTATACTATATTTACTAGTGGGGGATTTAAAAACATGGGAAGAGGGTTTTCTTCTCAAGATCTTTTAAATCACAGGTTATTTAAACAAAATATAAATTTTAATAATAGGGTAGATGAAGATTTTATATTAACTCAACATAATACCTTTCTTATTACAAGATTGGATTTATCCAAATTATTTAAAACATTAATTAATCCCCCAATTAATAAAATAGATGCTGAAATGTACGAAAGATTATTTGCAATTTCTTTTGATAGTAATAACGTAAAAAGGAGAGTTCTTAACCAATATATTACTAAAATTGACAAAGAAGATAGAGTATTTATTAAATAAAGATATAATGAAAAATAAAAAACATAAACAAATACTAGATGACTATGATGTTCAAAAATCAAAACATTTAGAAAAATTAGCAACTAAAACTTTAAGAAATGATGAAAAATATCAAAAACTAAAAGATAAAAAACTTAAAGGAAAGTTCTTAGATAATTTTTAGTATGACCACCTACAAATATAAAAACAAAACGTATCAAATCCTGATAACAGATGAATGGGATCGTTGTAGGCAAAGGGAAAAGCAGATATTAAAAGATTTTAAATACTGTGAAAAAATAAATGATTGGAGTACTATTAAAAACAGAATAACTAATGGTACCAAATGGGGGTGGTTAATCGAAGTAAATCCCCCCAATAAAAATTAGGATACCACATATAATTTTCGTATATTAATATCTAAATAGATATACAATATGGATAAAGAACCTTACTTAGAATTTTTTAGTGATGACAATAAACTAATATTTGATCATAAATTGGAATTTGAAACATCCGAAGAGATGGAAGAAATGTTTCAAAGTGATAGTCCCTTTTTACCCAATTTAATAGTAGATACAGCACTTAAAAACCTTGATACTATTACTCCAGAAATACCAGTTATAAGAATTTATACAAAAGATGAAGATTTAACATATGATGTTATCATTGGTCGAGAAGACTTAGCTGAAACCTTAGAGGTAAATTTAGAAAATATGGAGGATCTTGAAGACTATGAACGTTGTCAAAAAATAACAGATGCAATTTATTACTTAAATACTAAATAGATATGAGAATATTAATTACATTACTAGCATTCAGTTTATTATCATTTTCATCAATAGAAAAAAAGGTACATGCTACTGTATATAACGCGGTACCTGAACAAACAAATTCGGATCCAGGACATACTGCATTTATGTTTGAGTTAGACTTAAATAATCCGTATAAACATAAAATAATAGCAGTAAGTAGGGACTTATTGAAAGAGTTTCCAAAAGGAACTAAAGTGTGTGTGATGGGAACAGATTACGATGGTGTTTATGTAGTAATGGATAAAATGAATAAAAGATATACTAATAGAATTGATTTATTAATAAATCTGGACATGAAAATAGGCAACTGGCCTAACGCAACAATCAGAATAGAAGAATAAAATAATGCGCGGGAGGCTTGGCTACCCGGGCTATCTTTCGTATATTCATAGGGTATTAATAATTAACAATCAAGGTTATGTCAAAAATTAGAGAAATTATTGAAAAAGGAAATGCTAGATTTACTATAAAAGGAATTACTTCTTATAAAAGAGGTGGTGAAGATAATGAGTATGGTGATTTTCCAAAGGTATTTAGAGTTAATGAAGAGGGTGATGCTATTCATGAAGATGAGGGTTATTTTTCAACTAGAGGAATGAATGTTACCAAATTAGGTCCTACTTGTATTACATTATATGATTACAATATGTTAGGTAAAAAAACAGTAGGTAAGATTAATTATAAAGATATTACAATCTTAAAAGAAACCAATGATATTCCAGGTTTTGAAGGAACATTAGAAGCATTAGATGAACTTACAATTATAAAATAAAGGTTATGAAAAAAATAGTATATTTACACGGTTTAGAAAGTGAAGCAGGAGGTTCAAAAGTGTCTTTCCTTGCTGAAAAAGGTATGGTTTATGCCCCCGAAATGAATTATGAAAGCTTAAACTTACATGAATTTATCCTTACTTTAGGTATGCCTGATTTAATTATTGGCTCTAGTATGGGTGGTTATGTTGCAGATGTTATTGGTTCAAGATTAGGGGTTGATGTTTTATTATTTAATCCTGCACTACATAGTAGAACAATCCCAGTAAATCATGAATATTATAGTAACTACTATAAACGTACAATTGTTTTAGGTACTGAAGATGATATTATTGATCCTGAAACAACTAAAAAACTATGGTCTGTTCATGGTAACCATGCTAAGTATGATGAAGTTGAGGGTATGGGTCATAGAACGCCACTTGATGTTTTTATCAATATGTATAATAAACATGTTTAATTATGATTAAATTAATAGATCTATTAAATGAAATAGATATACCTAAGGATAAATGGGTAACCATACCTTCTTCAGAACTAAAAGATTATAGTAAAGATATCTTCGACTTAATTAATAATGCTTATGCACCAATTGGTGGTCATCCTAACTATAAATCTGCTGATAATGTAACAGGTAGAGAAGCAGAAGCTGAATACGAAGTAATAGATTTAGATAATGATCCCGAAATTGATGCTATATCAGCAGCAAAACCTAAAGCAGCGGGTAAAAAGTTCGTAGCAACTGGACATGATGGTTCTAGTGCTGCTAAATCAAAAGTAGTAAACCATAAAGCAGATCAATTAAAATCTGGAGGATATTTTGTAGAAGTATCAGGTAAAATCAAAGATATCTTTAAAGCTAAAGGTGTAGAACCTATTGATGATGAAGAAATAGTACGTAAAGTACTTAAGGGGAAAGAGATTGAGTGGTTAGGCAATGGAGAATATAAAAGAACAATTGGGGGTAAAGTATTTACCAAATCATTAATGGGAAAACCAACAGTATGATAAGTTTAGTACAATTATTAAGAGAAGCACAAGGTAGTCCAAAAGCGATTATCTTAGCAGGAGCACCTGGAGCAGGTAAAGGATACATTTTACGTGGTTTAGATTTAGGAGGTATAAAAGTAATGAATGTAGATGATATTTTTGTTCCTTTATTAAAAAAAGCTAATATTACTTTAGATTTAAAAAATGCTACACCTGAAGAAAGAAGTGGGCAAGCTAAACAAATGGCGGCTGCTAATAAACAGTTTAAAGGTGAAATGGAACAAATAATAGCAGGTAAAGAATCATTTATATTAGATGGTACTGCTGCATCATATAATACCACAGCTAAACTGAAAACTGAGTTAGATGAAGCGGGGTATGATGTATTTATGCTATATGTGTATACTGATTTACAACGTTCATTAAGTCAAAACCAAGACAGATATACAAAATCAGGAGGTGAAGATAGAAGTTTAGCACCTGCAATTGTAATGCGTACTTGGAAAGGGGTAACAGATAATTTACCCAAATATGCTGAATTATTTGGTAATAATTTTGTTGCAGTGGCTAACACATTAGATGATAGAATGCAAGATATAGATAAAATTATAGATAAATATCTTAAGCCATTTACCCCTCAAGGTACTAAACCTAAAACACCAGCTCAACAAAAGAAATCTGATGAGCGAAAGGCTAAAGATAAAGAAGAAATACAGGCTATGTTAAGTGACGATTTTATATATGATGTAATTGAGTATACTATGTCTAAAGAAGAGGCACAAATGCGATTAAAACAATTTTTATCTAAATGAGTTTAGTAAACGAATTAATTAAAGGGTTATTGCCTGAAGAAGAAAAAAAGAAGGTAGTGGCAGTATATGGTGGTGGTTTTAAACCACCTACATCTGGTCACTTTGAAGTTGTAAAACAAGCACTTAAAGAAAATCCTGAAATAGATGAAATGGTTATCTTAATAGGTGGTAAGCCAAGAAATGGTATTACTCCTGATGAGTCTATTTTAATTTGGGATATCTATAAACAATATTTACCATTTAAAGTTGAAGTAAAATATACATCTGTACCTCCTATAAAAGGTATTTACAATTATGCTAAAGAACACCCAGATGAAGAAGTGTTATTCATTATAGGTGCTAGGGAAGGTAACGAAGAAGATTTTAAGGATATAGCATCTAGAACAAAATCTTTAGATAAATATCCAAACCTAAATTTACGTACAATTGTGACACAAGGTGGTGTTTCAGGTACAGCAGCTAGAAATGCTTCTAAAATATCATTAGATAAATTTAAACCCTTTGTTCCATCTGAATTATCAGATGAAGAAGTTGAACAAGTATTTAATATAGTAGCGGATAAAATACAGGAAAATGATCCTGAAGATGGTAAAGCTGCTCCTTATGGTTCAGGATATAAAAAATTAAATGAAAACGCTTCGTATTCTCAACATATAGATGTAATGGAAAAAATAGCCCAATTAACCAATCATATGATTGATAAGGGTATGAATATTGAACCATTACCTACTATGGAATTCGTAGATGGTGATTCAGAAAATGCTAGCGATTTTTTCGGTAAAACAGCATATTATGACCCGAACAAACAACATATTGTATTATACACTGAAGGTAGACACCCAAAGGATATAGTACGCTCATATGCGCATGAAATGATACATCATATTCAATATCTAGAGGATAGATTAGGAGATGTAGCAGGAACAGATACAACAGAAGATAACCATTTAGATAAAATAGAACAAGAAGCTAATTTAAGAGGTACAATGACATTCAGAAATTGGACTGATAGTATCTTAAATGAAATTGGGGATTTATCCCAAGTACCATACAAATGGAAAACTTTCCCAAAACCCGAAGGATCAAACGACCCCTATTCATATTACGATTTTAGTACAGATAATGGCACTAAATATCAAGTTATATTTAATCGAGAAGAATTTGGTAAGACAGTTAACTACGATATGTCTTTTGTAGCTAAAGGTAAAGACGGTAAAGATTTCTCCGCAGATGCTCTTACAGGAGATAACGAACCTTTTAAGATTATGTCTACAATAGTTGACATTACAAGAGATCAAATTAAGAAGGCTGGAGATGTTGAGTTTATTACATTCGAACCTACTAAAGGTAAAACTGGAGAAGAAGGAGCTAAAGGAAATACTCGAAGCAAGCTATATAAAATTATTATTAAGAAAAACTTCCCGAAAGCTAAAGTTAGCGGGACAGATACTGTAGTAGTTGATATGACAGCGTATAAGAGCAATGACTTAAAAGAAGCAATTGTAGGTGAAAAAATAGAATGTGATAATTGCGGTTGGAGTTGGAATATAGTAGATGGTGGTGATGATTTATTTATATGTCACAAATGTGGACATGATAATGAACCAATAAGTGAAAAAAAAAATAAAGACCCATTTGGTATAAATGCCTATGCTAGAGAATTAGGTCGATTAAATGAAAAGGTTATGGATTATAAAATTTATTGTGATATGGACGGTGTATTAGCCGACTTTGAAAGTGGATATGAAGAATTAACTGGTATTGATTTACGAGGTGAATTTCAAAAAGGAGATGATTTTTGGGATCCTATTTCTAAAGCAGGTGTAGGTTTTTGGGCAGGTTTAAAATGGATGCCTGATGGGCAAAAATTATGGGATTATTTAAAACCATTTGATCCAGTATTACTATCAGCACCTTCACGTGAAGATTCATCTAGAATAGGTAAACACGTTTGGGTAAAACATAAAATACCAGGTACAAAATTAATACTACGTTATGCAAGTCAAAAACAAGAACTAGCAACCCCAGAATCAATATTAATAGACGATAGACAAGTTAATATAGATCAGTGGGAAGCTGCAGGAGGTATTGGTATATTGCATACTAGTACAGCTAACACAATTCAACAGTTACAAAAATTAGGTTTATGAGTAAAGAAACAGTCTTAAAAAAAGAATTTCAAAAAAAAGATGTAGAACGTCTTAGAAATTTAATGCAGGGTAAATACGGAGAAAAAACCCGTTCTAGTGTTGGTTTTACAAACCCACAAGAATTTTATAATGAGGGAGATATTTGGGAGTCTGATGGTAGAACTTGGACTATTACAAATGGTATTAAACAAAATATAACTAAACTAGATAAAGCAAAAAAGGCACATACTATGCCTTTATTTTGCCCTAAATGTGGTAAATTAATGAAACGTGTAGATAAACCTTATTATAATGTTCATAAATATTGTTTAAGTTGCCATGCACGAGCTGAAGATAAATTAAAAGCAGAGGGTAATTACGAAGAACATTACAATAAAATTAATAATAAAATCATTGATAGTAGAATAGAAGATTTTAAACAATACATTAATGAAAAATTAGATGAATCTAATAATTCTTTTGTATCCGAGAATGGTGAAGTAGAAAAATGGGTTGGTAAATTAGACCCAGATAAGGTTGAAGAATATACTAAACAAGCAATCCAACTTTTAGAAGGAATGAAAACAAAAAAATAGTCATATTTATAATAAATACATACATATTATGAAAGATAACTTTGACGTACATAAATGGAATTATAATAGATATCTAAAAGAAGCTATGAACTTCGGTATAGATCAAGAAGGTGGAACTAATAATGTAAATCAAGATGATGAAGATGGTTCTTTAAATATTACAAGAGGAGGTGATGATCCTAAAATTGGGGCCGAAGAAGAATCTGATTCCAATGTTGTTGGTGAAGCAACAGAAAAAGAATATGAAGTAGAGTATTGGCAATATACTGAAGATGGTTATGATAACCAATATATAACAGTAAAAGCAAAGTCAGAAGAAGAAGCACTAAAGAAGGCAGAGGATGAAACTAGATTAGGCAAAAAATACAAAATCTATAAAAGATAATGGATTTAAACGAAAGAATTAAAGCAGCAGTTAACGAAAAACTTTGTAAAAAAGGTGAAGCATATCGTAAACGTAGAATGGCTGCTGGTGAAAAATCCTCTGCTTATTTATCTGGTCGTGCTGTTAAGGTATGTAAGGGTCAAATGAGTGGTAAGAAAAAGAAAAAATAATGGATACATTCGATTTGAAAAAATATTTAGCTGAAGGTAAATTATATGAAGATGAAAGTATAATTAGTGAAATTAGTGATGCTGATATTGTTAAGGCAGTAGCAAAAGTAGCTAATATATCACCAAAAGAATTAGCAGTAAAAGCTAAAGAAGATAAAATTGAAGAATCAGTAGTATTAACTGGTATAACTATATTAGGACTTATCCCCCCAGCTTTAGAATTAATAGGTAATATAACTAATGCTACTTCACGAGCATTTAAATTAACTGATGAAGAAAAAGAAGACTATAACGACTTATCTAAAAAAATTAAAGATGAAAAAGATTCTTCTAAGAAAAAAGAACTAAAAAAACAACGTGATAAAAAATATGGGTCTAAAGTAGGAAATTGGTTTAAAGATGCTGGCCATAGTTTACATCACAAATACACTTTCCCAATAAGAAAATTGCTTAATTTTGCTGGTAAATTTGCTAAAGAAGGTAGTAGTCTTAAAGATAAAGAAAAAAATGAAATTAGAGCTAATATCATTTATGCTGTTATAATGGCCGGTATAGCAGGATTTGGAATATGGTCACATATAGGACATTTAAAAGGAGTTGCCAATGTAGCTACTTTTATAGCAGACTCAGTTAAAGAAGGAGTAAGCATAGCAGATACAATTGAAGGTGCTTTACAACTTGCAAAATTAGCATAATGACCCAAGATAGGATAACAGAAATAGTACGCGAATCCCTACGTGATTGGTTTAAAAAAGAAGATTGGGTCCGAATCAATACTTCAGGTAATATTTCTGGTGAGTGTGGTACGATGAAAAAGGGTAAAGCTACAACTAGATGTCTACCTAAGAAAAAAGCACAATCCTTAACTAAAGCAGAACGTAAAGCTACTGTAGCTAAAAAAGTTAGAGGAGATAAAAAAGGAAAGCAATTTGTGAAAAACACAAAGAAAGCAGAATATAAAAAGAAATAGTCTATGAAGAAATCATTATTTTTATTACTAGTATTATTATTAACAGGATGTTCATCAACATGGCATGTAAGTACAACGGGCCACGATCCAATATACAGCATAGAAGGATCAGATGCAGAAATATTAGTAATAAATAATGAATTTGAATTACAACGTTTACTTAGAACAGATTTCAACTTTAGATTTGATTTTGCTCAGTATGCTTTAAGCCAACCTGTTTCATTTGATTGGAATAATCGTATTTTAGGTAATAGATATAACCGTTATAACCCATATTGGGGTTATGGTTCTTACTGGAATAGAGATCAGATGTGGAATGATTGGGTTTGGGGTTTTACACCTCATAGATGGTCACCTTTTGGTTATGATAGATGGGGGTATAACAATTGGGGTTACGGTTGGAATAATTATGGTTGGAATAATTATGGATGGAATAGTTGGGGTTGGAATAACTACTATGGTAATTGGGGTTGGAGAAACCAAATGAACAATTATGCTTGGCAACACAGAAATAGACCTAATACAGTTCGTATAAATGGTAGAAGAAGTAATACTCGTACTACTGCTAATCGTAGAGTAGTAAATAACAATAGAGTAATTACTGCACCACGTACAAGAACTGTAATAAAAAACAAACCTAGAGTAATTAACAATAAACCTAGAGTAGTAATTAATAATAAACCTAGAATTAATAACCCTAGACCAAGATTTAATACTCCACCTAGACAATCTCCAACAATAAGAACAACTCCACGTACTTCTACTCGATCTAGTAATGGTACTCCAACAAGGAGTAATTCTAGGAGAAAAAATTAATATTTATAAATAAAAATATATACTAATGGACAACTTTAATTATCAAGACTATATCAAAAGTGGTAAAATCTACGGAGATAAAGCAATTTTAACAGAATCAATCACAGAAAAAAAACAAGGATACGACGATAGAGAAGACGAATCTTTAGGTGCACGTAGAGGTGCTGAAAAAGGTAAAAAACAATCTATGAAAGCTCGTAGAGATGATTCTTACGGAAAATTTGGTAAACGTGATGCTGAGAAAAAAGGCAAAAACAAAATCAATAAAGAAAGCATATCAGAAACTATTGCTGAAGCTAAAGCTAAAATTGATGAGGGTTCTTACCCATTTGATCAATGTTTAGCTGATAATGAAGGCAAATATGGTAAAAAAGGTGCTGCTAAAGTATGTGGTGCTATTAAAGCTCAATATGGTGAAGGTATTGTAAATGAAGATGCTAGAACAGATGCTGAACAAGAAGGATATAAAGATGGATTTGAAGATGCTAAAGATGATATCGAAGATGCATTAAAGAAAATGAAAGTATCTGAACTTAAAGATAAAATTAAAACTGAAATAATTAGTAATTTATCCGAAGCTGAAGAAGTAGAGGAAGCTTTGGATATGACGGCATCACCAGAAACTCTTAGAAAAATGATTTTTCAATTATTAGATGATGGGCGTATCCAACCAGAAACAGCTGATGACCTACTAAATGCTATTTCAAATTCACCTTCAAAGAACATATATGAAGAAGAAGAAGTAGATGTTGATATCGATGTTGAAGATGAGGTTGAAGTAGATGCAGAAGCAGATGATATTGAAATCGAAAGAAAAGGAGTTAAAGCCAAAGTAGAAGTAGGATTATCTCCAGAAGAAGAAATAGTACAAGATTCATTAAAAGCTGCTATGGATGCTGCTCAAGCACTAGGTAGTGATAAATTAGCAGACCAAATTGGTAATACAATTACCTTCTTTACAAGACAATTTGTAGTAGGAGATAATACTGATTAATACATGCTTAACGAACGCAAACTAACGGAAAGAGAACTAGATAAACGTGCTGAAGCGATTCAAGGTTTGTTGTCCAACAAGCGTACTCTAGTTAAAAAGTATGGTAAGGATGCGGAAAAAGTTATGTATGGTATTGCAACAAAACAAGCTAAATCAAAAGTAGAAGACATGAATAAGGATAAAATAAAAGAGTTAATCCAACAAACCTTAGAAGGTAAAAAAGAAAAGGAAAAACCTTTACCCAAACCCGTAGCTAAGGATCTTAGAAAAATGAAAACTAACTTTAATGATTTAAAGAAGAGACTTAAATTAGAAGATACTGTTGATACTGGTTTTTCTGGTCGCGCTGATTATGGTGAAGAAGATAAAGCACTAGGTCAAGAAGATGAGCTAGAAATGAAAGGTTTAGAAGAAGCTGAAGGTACTACCCTAAGTTTATCACAATCAGATATGGATAAACTCCATAGTGACGGTAAAATAGAAATTGATGGGCACAAAATTTTATACAAGACATCAGTAGCTAAAATTGATGAAATACTTGATGAAGGTGTAATAAAAGACATGCACACATTTTTAAATGATTTAAGAGATTCAGGTGTAACTAATATGTTTGGTGCTGCTCCTTATTTACAAAAAGAATTTGGTTTAGATAAAAGAGAAGCAAGACAAGTATTAGCTAATTGGATGCAATCCTTTAGTGAACATTTAGATGAAGAAAGAAAATATAATCAAGAAGAAGAACTTAGACTAGATTTAATATCAAATCGTAAATTTGGTTGCGATTTTAAAAAATGTACTGATGAACAAAAATCTGAAGTATTAAAAGATAAAGATAAAGTTGGTGTTAAAGAAGTAATCGACTACGATGAAGCTTTAACCTTAAGAGGTATGCAAGCTGATTTAAAAGATCAAATTGCCCAATTATTTAGAGACATGGAGCAAGAAGCTGAACCAGAAGGTGGGCCAATTGCAGATAGATATGGTAATGAGCTGAATAAACTAGAAGATCGTTTAGAAAAAATAAATAAACAACTTCGTGATTATGATATGAATGAATCAGTAAACGAAGGTGCCTCAAAAGAAGATCAATTAAAGGTTGCTCAAGCTGCTTTTGATAAAGCAGAACAAGATGGTGATATTAGAGGTCAAGAATTAGCTTTAGCTGCTATTGATCTAATTATTGGTGATACTTCTTTTAATTCACCTTCAAAAGAATTAAAAT
>Ga0209119_1002264_pt1 | contig 17864 bp, 16 predicted proteins | sample COG_03_FD_184747 | JGI IMG/M metagenome (GOLD analysis project Ga0209119, IMG submission 184747) | Pelagic Microbial community sample from North Sea - COGITO 998_met_03 (SPAdes) (version 2) | ecosystem: Environmental > Aquatic > Marine > Neritic zone/Coastal water | place: Helgoland, sampling... | reverse complement strand
TGGTGTTGTAGTTTTAGCTACAGCTGACGTAGCAGAAGATACTAATTTATACTATACAGAAGCAAGAGTAGCTGCTAATTCAGCGGTTGCATTAAATACAGCTAAAACAGGTATTACTTCTGCACAGGCTTCAGAGATTGCAGCAAACACACTTAAAGTAGGAATCACAACAGCACAAGCTGGAGAGATAGTAGATAATAACGCTAAAGTAACTAACGCTACCCACACTGGAGAAGTTACAGGTGATGGCGCTCTTACAATTACTAACGGTGCGGTAGTTGCAGATAGACTTGCTACAGACGCGGTTACTACAGTTAAGATATTAGACGCTAACGTTACTACAGATAAGATTGCTGATGCCAATGTAACTACAGCTAAGTTAGCTAATGGTGCTGTAAATCACGATAAACTTGAAGATAGATATACGGAAGCGGTTTCAGTTACAACCTTAACAGGTGCTTATAGTTTAGATTGGTCTACAGGTGCTATCTTCGTAATGAGTGGCTCTTTAACAGGAAACATTGAATTTGACTTTACAAACTATAAGGTAGGTCAAACAATAGATATCTATAACCTTACTGGGGCGCATTCAATAACTTTTGATTCAGATGCTGCTACAGGCGAAACCTTTAATAAATGTGGAGGCGTAGATTATGCAGGAGCTTCAACAAACCTAATACAAGTTCAATGTGTAGACGATTCAGCAAATGCTGTTTTCAATTATGCAGTTAGTGCTTATGTAAGTGATACAACACCAAGCTAAAAAATAAAATATGAAAGCAAGACAATTAGAAGACGGAACAATAAAAACGTTCAATAGAGTACCTAAAAGACTAGATAAAGTTATTGGTGGATTTGATACCCTATCAGATAGCGAACTTGAATCGTTTGGACTTTACGATGTAGTTACTCCAGTAATCAAAGAAAGCCAAAAGTTAGGAGCTATTGAATGGAATTCACAATACAGCGTTTTTGTTTATCCAGTTGAAAATAAAGAGTTCAGTCAATCACTAGCAGAAATGAAAGCCGAAAAGATAGTTGCCTTAAAAGCTATCTATGGAAATGAATTATCTAAAACAGATTGGATTATCATTAGAGACCAAGAACTTGGTAACGCTACTGATTCAGATGTCTTAACTGCAAGAGCAACCTTAAGAACAAACTGTGCAACAAAAGAAGAAGCTATAAACGGTAAAACGACAAAAGCATACGTAGCAGATTATTCACTTCCAAGCTTTATATAAATGGGATTAAACGAAAAGTTTTTTGCATCAGCAGCAGAACCAATAGTCCCAGCAGGAAATATAAAACTAGATTTAGACGCTTCTGACACTAATTCTTATTCTGGTACTGGTAGTACTTGGTTTGATTTAACTGCTAATAACAACGATGGAACTATAAGTGGTGCTACTTGGAATTCTGGAGGTTACTTTATTTTTAATGGTAGTACTAGCCTAGTCACAGTACCAGCAAACGTAACTAATACTAATGCTGTATGCACTATAGAGGCTTGGGCACAAGGGAGTTCTTTCAGTAATGCTGGTAATGATATTTTATGGCAGACTGCAAATGGTGGATTTTTCACCGCTATAATTACAAATGCGAACTCTTTTAAAGTCTATATTAGAAATAGCTCTGGTACTGTTTCTGTGCCTATAACTTACGCCTTAAGTAACTTTAATACTACAGACTGGTATCATATAGTATTAACTTATAGCGGATTAAACGGTACGGTAACTGCTTATGTAGACGGGAATATTGTAGATACAGGTTCAGTACCTAGTTCAATTATAACCTACACTGGTAACAACAATATTGGCGGGGAGACAGGGAACACGAATTTAGGTTGGAATGGTCAAGTGAGTAAAGTAAGAATATACAATATAGTTTTAACTCCAACACAAGTACAAACCTTATACGCCGAAGGTAGATAATGCAGGATTTGAAGATATACGGATTGAATATTGGAGCGATGCTTTTTAGTGTTGTTAATGAGTTTAACCCTGTACTTCAAACGATAGTGTTAATTCTAACAATAATTTATACAGCAGTAAACATATACAAGCAATTTAACAAATGAATCTACCGAAAAATGGTGTAGCAAGAGAATTACGTCACTACATAGGAAGTCTATTTATATTCTTACTTGTAATGGCTATCATTTTTATATTAATGCAATACCCTGTTTTAGACACGAACAAGGAAGTTGTAATGATGTTGATTGGAACGATTAGCGCTTCTATTGGAATTGTTGTAAGTACAATTACAGGTGCCAAGCCAGATGATGTAAATGCTTTAAAAAGTAGTTTGGAGAAAAAAGAAAATCAAATTGAGTTATTGGTCGCAGCAAAAGACAACCTTGAAGGTATGATAATTGAATTACAAAAACAGATGTTAGAAAATCAAGATAATGTAATGGATAAGATTATTCTTAAAGCTGCATTAGATTTTGACGATAGAGATGCTGCAAAAAAAAACTTAAAACCTAAAAAATGAAATACTTTTTAAATAAATGGAACTCTTACAGCCCACAGGGTCAAATGCTTTTAATTATTATTGGGCTTTGTTTAGCTCACATACTAATTACACTAATAAAATATTAATATGTTACACTTTGAATTATCTGAATTTGATAGCCCAGATGAAATTGGTAGTGGCAAGTATATGGATGACCCATTTTTACAAATGCTAGATCACGCACGTAGTATTGCTGGTATTACTTTTAAAATCAATAGTGGGTTTAGAACAAAGAGCCGAAATGAATCTTGCGGTGGAAAAATTAACAGCTCCCATCTTTTTGGATATGCAGCAGACATACATTGTACAGATTCAAGAAGTAGATTTATTATAATTGATGCACTTACAAAAGCAGGATTTAATAGAATAGGAATAGGAAACACATTTATCCACGTTGACAACGACCCAGATAAAGATGCAAACGTTTCTTGGGTTTACTAATAAAATAATGACGTGGAGTCATCGCTTATTAATCTAAATAAAGATAATGAGCAAGAAGAAATTTAAAGATACAAAGGTAGGTCAGTTCTTACTAGAAAAAATCCCTAATATAGTAGGGTCAATTGCAGGAGATACGCCCGTAGGAAGCGTTATAAAGACTCTTATAAGCGGCTCTGAGATGAGCAATGCAGATAAGGAAATAGCCCTTAAAAAACTAGAACAAGAAATCCACGAATTTGACGGAATAACTAGAAGATGGGTAGCCGATGCTAGAAGTGGTTCTTGGCTGTCTAGTAACGTTAGACCACTTACATTAGCTTTTCTTACAGTTGCCTTTGTAATTGGTTGGGCATATCAATTAGAAGGCTTAGATACCGTTAAATCTTTGTTACAAATTGTATTCATGGGCTACTTCGGAAGTCGAGGGTTTGAAAAAGTAATGGGTAATAATAAACACCAATAATATGTATCAAGAAAGACCACGTTTATCAGGTAATAAATTAGCTGCTTATAATCATATAAATAAAGAAGAACGCAGGATATTAGTAATTGGTGACATTCACGCACCTTTTGAATTAGATGGCTACTTTGAGTTTTGTAAAGAAACCTATGCAAATTACAACTGCAACCAAGTTATTTTTATTGGAGACTTGATAGATAATCATTACAGCTCTTTTCATGCAACTGATCCAGATGGTCTTGGAGGTGCTACAGAACTAGAATATGCTATTGATGATATTAAAAAATGGTATAAAGAATTTCCAGTTGCTGATGTGCTTATAGGTAACCACGATAGAATTATAATGCGTAAAGCTTTTGATTCTGCTATTCCTAAACAATGGATTAAGTCTTTTAACGAAGTATTAGAAACTCCTGAATGGAATTGGAGTGAAAGAATTGTTTACGATAACATTCAGTACGTTCATGGAGAAGGTGGAAGTGCTCGCACAAAGGCTAAAAATGATATGCAATCTACAGTTCAAGGTCATATCCACACGCAAGCTTACACTGAATGGATGGTAGGAAGAAACTTTCGAGTATTTGGTATGCAGGTTGGTTGTGGTGTCGATGGAGAATCTTATGCAGCTGCTTATGCAAAGAACTTTAAAAAGCAAGCTATTGGATGTGGGGTTATTATTGGAGCAGATACTGCTATAAATTGCCTTATGAAGCTCTAACTTTTAGCTGAAGGGACACCAAAACGGACACCAAAAAAACAAGCCCCTATTGATAGTGGGGCTTTGCGGCTATATTTGCAGAGAGGAAGGGTCTCGTACCTAAATTAAATAAAGTTAAAGTTGTTAAAAAGATTAAATATTAGGGGACGAATATAATAGTTTTTTTAATGTTTTTAATGTTTTTAATATTTTTAATATTTTCAATACCTTTGGACGGACACCAAAACGGACACCAATGGGATTCTTATTACATGGCAAATACAATTATGTTTTCTTCACCTTTTACATACAAGGTAAAAAATATAGATATAGCACCAAAATAAAAATAGATAAAGATGAATGGGATTTAGCAATACAAAGACCTAAAGCAAGACGTGGGGATGTTGGTAAGGCAAATAAGAAGATAACCTTTGAGCTTAATGAATACCAGAGGTTTTATGAAAAGCTAAAATCAAATTATAAAGAAAGTCTTACAAAAGAAATTGTTAAAACTAAGTTTGACCAGCACTTTCAATTAGCACAATCTGTTAAAGCACTTACTTATTCAGATTACTTTGATATATATATAGAGCAAAAAAAAGAAAGTCAGTCTATTAAAAAGGGTTCTTGGGAAGCTTACGCTAGAATACACGATGCTATTTTAGAAATGGCAAAAACAGAAAAAACTACATATTATCTAACAGGTTTTGATGGAGCTTTTTTTAATCGGTTTATAAAATTCTTAAGGGTAAATAAAGAAATTTCAGATAATACGCTAAAAAGAAAAATGGGTTTTTTTAAATCCTTTTTAAATTGGTGTGTAAAAAATGGATATCAAACAAACAAAGCATTTAAGCAAGTATCTATTAAAGGGAGAGAAACTTTTCACGTAAGCTTAAAAGATAAAGAAGTAGATATCCTGGCGGGACTTAAACTTGACAAAGCTTTAGATTATTATAAAGACCTTTTTTTAATTGGTGTTTACTCAGGTCAAAGATACTCTGACTATTCAAGGTTTAACAGAAAGTTTATTGATGGAAATAACATTGTAATAAGAGCAAAGAAAACAGGACAATTTTCTTATATACCATTAAACAATAAGCTAAAGGATTTACTAGATAAATATGAATGGAGTTTAAAACTTATAGCAAGCCAAAAGTTTAATCAACACATTCAAAAAATATGTAGAATAGCAGGCTTTGATGAAGTTATTCAAATAGATAAGTTTTACGGAAACACAAAAGTTTCAAAGGATGTACCAAGATGGAAGTTAATTGGAAGCCATACAGCACGTAGAACTTTTATTACTTTGTCAGCTCAAAGAAACGTACCAAAGTCTCTAGTAATGCAAGCTACAGGTATTAAAAGCTATAAGACATTAGAGAATTATACAAGGCTAGACATAGATAAATTAAATCAAGAAATGTTTAAGGCATGGGATTAGCCTTTTATTTCATCAATAGCCTTTTGTGTATTTTCATTTAATGTATCTATAATTTTTACTGCAACTTTATTAGTGTCTATAGCTATTATTTCATGTCTTATAACATCTAGCTTTTATATAAAATCTATGTGTTCCTCTTTTATTATATCAAACGGTTCATTCCTGCGGCGATCAAACTCGTTTATTAAAACAACTTGATCTCCCTTTTTTTAAATGAATTTTTGATCTCTTTTCTTGTTGTTTTCCGAAAGCAAAACCTTCAATCATTGCTTAACCTCAGAGCTAAAAACTTCTATCATTTTAATTAAAACCCGATCTGTATTCTAAAAAAATTTAATTCTCACACAGCGTTTTAAAAATTTAAAAGCCTTTGTAATTTGGCCCTCAACTGTTTTTGTCGATATATTAAACTTTTCAGAAATTTCTTGGTTTGTCAAACCTTCTTTTTTAGAAGAAATAAAAATATTTTTACATTTAGTAGGTAGTTTATTTATACATATATTCATTTTAATCAAATCACTATTTTCATTAAGCCCATCACCGGAAGTCATTAATTGATTTAGAATTCTATAATACTCCTCATGTACTTTAGTTAAAGATTTATTCTTATGGTAAATAGTTATAAACTGATTATAGACTGACTTATATAAAAAACTCTGTATAGATAAATCAGACTTTAGTTTTTTTCTATACACATATATTTTCATGAAAACTTCTTGGACAATATCTTTAGCAAGAGAAGGGTCTCCAGATAAGCTTATTGCATATGAAATAAGTTTTTGTTTATACAAGTCAAACAAGGAGTTAAAAGCCTTTTCGTCTCCATTTCTTAACTTTTTTAAAAAATCTTCACTCACCATATTAATTGTAATTTACAATTAAATATATGAATATTTTTAAATTATTTCTGAATAAGCGAGGGTTTTGTATATCGGCCAGGTAATAATATAAAGAGAAATTGCTGGAGAATGAAAAGTGAAACAGAAAATAAAATTATACGTTTTTTAAATCAAAATGCTTCAATAGAAGACATTAAAATTCTTTCCATTTGGTTAGATGAAAAAGAAAATCAGAAAGAGTTTGAAAATTATGTAAAGCTAAATTTTTATTCAATTTATTTAGTGAATAAGGAAAATGATTTTGTTGAAGAGAGAAGAAAAGAACTAGAAAATGATTTTAAAAAAATAAAAATAAAACAATCCATAATAAGAATCTACAGATATGCTGCAGTTTTACTCTTGTTTTTTGGATTAGGTTATTATCAATTTTCAAATTCTATTAAAAGAAATTCTTCCAGTGAAATCATCCCTAAAAAAAATGAAATTACTCTGGAGATACCAGGTGGTAAACAAATTTTAATAGAAAAAGAAAAAAACATTTTTAAGGAAAAGTCCTATGTAAGTTTACACAAAAATTCTAACCAAATAATTTACAAAAAAAACAATAAGCTTAAAGAAATATTCTATCATACCTTAAATGTGCCTTATGGCAAAACGTGGAATTTAATTTTATCTGATGGCACCAAAGTTTATCTAAACTCAGGGAGTTCGTTAAAATACCCTGTAAGTTTTATTGAAGGGCTTCCTAGAACTGTATTTTTAAACGGGGAAGCATTTTTTGAAGTTAAAAATAATAATAATAATATATTTGAAGTTTATTCAAATGGAGTTAGTGTTGAAGTCTATGGTACTAAATTTAATTTCAAGAATTTTATTGAAGATGATAATTTAAATGTTGTATTGGTTGAGGGTTCTGTTCAAATTAAAAATATAGTAACCAATAAATCAACAAAATTATCTCCAGGTTTTATGGGAAGTGTATCTAAAAAGACAAATCTAATCAGCAAAACTAAAGTCAACACAAAACTTTACACGTCATGGGTTAATGGTCGAGTAATTTTTAGAAATGAAAAATTCGATCAAATAATTAAAAAACTTGAGAGACTTTATAATGTTACGATAATAAATAATAATAAAATTATTTCTGGAGAACCATTTAATGCAAGCTTCGATATAAATAGCGAACCTATTGATGATGTTCTGGGTAATTTTAAACAAATTTATGATATTGATTATCAAATTTCAAATAACAAAATAATAATTAACTAAATAATTAAAATATGACAGGATAGAAATAAAAAGGGAGGTATTAGAGTACCTCCCAGTAATTAAAAACCGATTAATCAAAACGATTTACAAAAAGAGCAAAATTATGATAAATAAACTAGTTACCAATGAAAAAACAACATTCAATTGCATAAAAAATAAAATGAAACTTTCTTTGATTTTATTTTTCGCATTCATTCTTAGTGCTTTGGCGAACTCTTTTGGTCAGGAAAAAATAAGTATTGATATTGAAAAAGGAGATATTATTGAAGTTTTAAATGAAATAGAGGCTAATTCAGAGTATCAATTTATTTATAGTCTAAATCAATATGATTTTAATAAAAAAATCTCATTATCTGTCAAAAAACAAACGATTAAATCTATTTTAAACTCTGTTTTTCAAGATCAAATGACTTATAATGTTGCCGAAAATAAGGTGATTCTAAAAAAGAAAACTGATTCCTTAATTACTCATACTGAAATTGAAGAGGAAGAAGAAGTAATTCAAAGATCTATTTCAGGAAATGTTATTGATTCCAACGGCACGCCATTGCCGGGAGCTACAATTATTGAAGTTGGAACTGAAAATGGAACAACTACTGATTTTGATGGTAATTTTATTTTAACATTAGAAAATAACGAAGCTTCACTTGAAGTTTCATATTTAGGATTTTTATCACTAGTTGTTAATGTTTCCGACACTGACAATATTGTGATTTCTCTTTCTGAATCTGATTCATCACTTGATGAAATTATAGTAACTGGTTATGGCCGACAAGTAAAAAGAGACATTACGGGTTCAGTAGCCTCAATTTCTGCAGAATCAATTGAGAACTTCCCCCTAGCAAGTTTCGAAAATGCAATTCAAGGACAACTTGCAGGTGTTCAAGTTACCGAAAGCTCAGGTGAACCCGGTGCTGGTTCTAACATAAGAGTAAGGGGGGTTGGATCTATTACTGCTGGGAATGAGCCTCTATATGTTGTTGATGGATTTCCTATTTCAAAAAATGTTGGCCTTGGAGTTCAGGGAGATGTTTTTAGAAGAAGAGCTGCCTTCGGATTACCATCACAAAATCCTTTAGCCAATATTAATCCAAGTGACATTGAATCGATTCAAGTATTGAAAGATGCCTCAACTGCATCTCAATACGGTTCTAGAGGATCTAATGGTGTTGTAATAATTACAACTAAAAGAGGAAGAAAGGGAACTGACCCTTCTATTTCATATAATAGTTTTTATGGTATGCAAAGTGTAGCAAATAAGCTTGATCTAATGAACTCAACTCAGCTTATTGAATACAATAAGGAAGCCTCAAATAATGCTTATCTCGAAAGAAATCCTGGATCAAGTATAAATGATCCTAATAGTGTCAGAACTGCTGGTGCATGGAGAATCCCCGAAGAAGTATTGTCTCCTGATGGAACTGATACAGATTGGCAGGATGAAGTATTTGATAGCAGACTCGTTCAAAACCACAATATGTCTATCTCTGGAGGGTCTGAAAAATCAAACTATTATATTTCTGGAAACTATTTTGACCAAAATGGTATAATTGAAAAAACAAATTTCAAACGATACAGCTTAAGGGTTAATTTAAACACCGAACTCTCGGACAAAGCTCGCTTTGGTATTAAGCTAGCTCCTTCATATACTTCGTCTGATAAACTACCGGCTTCTTCACCTTACTTTGCAAGACCACCTGGAATTGTTTATTCTGCTATTGTTCATGCGCCAATGGTTAAACCTTACAACGCAGATGGAACGATAAACCAACTTAATAACCAAAGTTATATGCTTACGGAAAATGGACGAGGTTCATCTATGACTTCTGCTAGTAATCCATTGGCTATTATCCAAGGAGTTGACGATGAATTAAATCAAAATAGAACTTTTGGTAATGTTTTTTTAGAATATGACATTTTAGACGGGTTAACCTTCAAAACTTATATGGGTGTTGATGCCAATAATTACAAAAGAAATTTTTATAGAAATAGTAGCTTACTTTACCGAACTGCCAAAGTGGGAGAGACTTTTGGACAATCCTCCTCTTCTGAAAGTTTAAGCTGGATAGCAGAGCAGACTTTAAATTATGTTAAAACTTTCGGTGAACACAAACTAGATGCACTAGTTGGATATACCTCACAAAAAGAAAAAATTGATATAAATCAACTTGTTGCAGACAATTACCCTGATGATCTAGTTCAAACTATTAGTGGTGGTCAAATTATGCAAGGAACCTCATCCATTGAAGAATGGTCTCTAGTTTCAATTCTAGCAAGAGCAAATTACTCGTTTAATGATCGTTTTTTGGCAACTGCTTCAATTCGTTCTGATAGATCATCTCGTTTTGGAACAGGAAATAAAACTGGAATATTCCCTTCCTTGTCAGCAGGGTATCGCCTTTCTGAAGATCTGGGTATAAATGTACTTAGTGATCTTAAAATTAGAGCTAGCTGGGGACAAACTGGTAATTTTTTAATTCCTAACTATGCTTCAATAGGGCTACTTAATCCTTCTAATTACACTTTTGGAGGAGTTGAAACTAACGGAATAGCACCAATTACTATTAGCAATCAGGATTTAAGCTGGGAGAAAACATCTAGTACAAATATTGGTTTAGACTTTGCATTCTTAGATGATAGAATTTATGGCTCAATCGAGTATTTCAAGAGTGTTACTTCAGATCTACTTCTTGGAGTGCAAGTTCCAAGTGCTTTAGGATTCGAGAATGCACTTACAAATATTGGTGAAGTAGAAAACACAGGTATAGAAATAAGTTTCACAAGTAGAAATACTGTTGGAGTTCTTAAATGGGAAACAAATTTTAATTTTTCTACAATAGACAATAAGGTTACAAAACTTGGTGAGTCTGGAGATCCTATTTACACAAGAGGTGGTGCTGGAATAAGACATATAACCAAGATTGGTGAACCTATTGGCAGCTATTTTGGATACAAAACAGATGGAATATATCAAAATCAAGCTGAAATCGACGCAAGTGTTGTTGTTGATAACCTAAACAGAACACCCCATCCTGGAGATTTCAAATGGGTAGACAAAGATGGCAACAACGTTATTGATGATAACGACAGAATGGCTCTTGGTAATTATTTGCCTGATTTCACTTATGGTATTACTAATTCATTTGAATACGATAATTTTAAATTGAGTTTTATATTACAAGGAACTCAGGGAAATGAGGTTTTAAACCTTACCAGAAGACACATGTTTAATGGTGAGGCAAATTATAATAGTTATGTTGATCTTGTTGATAGATGGAGATCAGAGGCAAGCCCCGGGAATGGTTCAATTCCAAGAGCAAATCGGCAAACTGGAAACACTAATAACCGTCCTTCAAATTATCAAGTTGAGGATGCAAGCTATTTAAGACTGAGAAATGTGAATTTATCTTATAATTTCCCAGTGGATACATTTGGGAATGTAATAAAAGACCTTAGAATATACGTTTCTGGTACAAATTTATTTACTAGTACCGATTACATAGGATTCAATCCTGAGGTGAATAATCAAAATGGTAATTTATTAGCTCAAGGTGAAGACTATGGAGCATACCCTCTTCAAAAGGTAGTTACATTAGGAATTAATGCAAAATTTTAAAAATCACAAAGATGAAACTTAACAAATTATATTTATTTTTTATAACACTAGGATTATTGTCTTGTTCAGAGGAATTTACAGAACTTTCTCCAATTTCTCAAAGAAATGCAGGTAGCTTTTATAGAACTGCTTCTGATATGCAAGTTGGTTTAAATGCAGTTTATAGTTCTCTTAAAAGTAATGGATGCTACAGCCAAAGTTTATGGATATTGCAAGAATTAAGATCTGACAATACACAATGGTCAGGCTCAGGATTAGCAGAAGAAATTACTGTTTTTGATGTATTTAATGAAATACCCACTAGTCCTATAGCATCGGATGCTTGGATAGATTTATATCAGGGAGTATCAAGGGCTAACATAGTAATCAATCGAATTGAAAAAATTGATGTTGATCCTGCTCTTAAAAATCAAATCTTAGGGGAATCACTTTTTCTTAGATCACTTTTTTATTATAATCTAGCGGTAGCTTTTGGTAATGTTCCACTAGTATTAACTGAGACAGCTTCAGTTAAAGAAGGCCAAAACCACACACAAGTTAGTGCATCAGTCATTTATGCACAAATCTCTGAAGATTTAGTTTTAGCTGAACAATATCTTCCAAATTCCTATTCAAGTTCCAGTGATTTAGGACGTGCAACAAAGGGAGCAGCGTCTGCTTTACTTGGGAAAATTTATTTAACCATGGGAGATAAATCTAAGGCAAAAACTGCTCTTGAAAATGTAAGTGGTTATTCTCTTGTGAGTGATTATAATAATCTTTGGGGTGAAGAAAATGAATACAATTCTGAATCCATTTTTGAAGTCGACTACAAAGGTGGTCTTGGAAATCAAGGCCAATCTTTTACAAACCAATTTAATGGAATCTTAGCTGAAGCAGTCACAAGTGGATTAAGAAATTATCCTGAAAGAGATTTAATAGCTGCTTATGAAACAGGTGATAAAAGGTTATCTGCTTCTATTGAGGGAACAACATCTGAAGTAGAGGGTTGGACTATTAAATTTGGAAAAACTAATAGCTTTGCTGATAATGATGCAGGTACTAATTTTCCAGTATTAAGATATGCTGATGTTCTTTTGATGCTTGCTGAAGCTACTGGAGAATCTGCTGAGGCGTATGGTTATATTAACCAAGTAAGGTCAAGAGCGGGCCTAGCAGCAATTGACGCTTCTACACCGGGCTCATTCAATGAGAAATTACTTCATGAAAGAAGGGTGGAACTTGCCTTTGAAAATCATAGATGGGCAGATTTGTTAAGATTTAATGTAGCTGATGCAAAAATGACAGCTATTGGAAAACCAACTAGAGGAAAATTACTTTATCCAATTCCTCAGAGAGAGATGAATTTAAATTCAAATTTCACTCAGAATCCAGGACACTAATTTGCTTTTTACATAAGGGATTGTTTGTTAAAACAAACAATCCCTTATGTTAATATAACCTAATAATTTAATAATGAAAAATATATTATTACTTGCTTTTGTATTTGTATGCTTTACGATAGTTAATGCTCAAGAAAAAAAATTAAATATAATCGCTATTGGTGCTCATCCGGACGATTGTGATAGTAAATTTGGTGGAACAGCAGCTTTGTTTGCAAAAATGGGTCACAATGTAAAATTTTTAGCGCTCACAAGTGGTGATGCAGGACACCAATCTCAAGGAGGTGGAGCTTTGGGTAATCGGCGTAGAGAAGAAGCTGAAAATGCAGGAAAAGCTCTAGGAATTTCGGAATACCAAACCCTGGACAATCATGATGGAGAATTGTTTCCCTCCCTATCCGTAAGACATCAAGTAATAAGAGCTATTAGAGAATGGGATGCTGATATAGTTCTGGGACTTCGCCCAAATGACTACCATCCTGATCACAGAAATGCAGGCAAGGTTGTTATTGATGCTTCTTACATGGTGATCGTTCCTAATGTATGTCCAGACACACCCCCACTAAATAAAAACCCTCTGTTTCTATTCATGCAAGATCGATTCCAAAGACCGTATGAACATCAACCCGATATTGTGGTGGCTATCGATGAATCCATTGAATTGAAAATAGATGGCTTACATGCACATACCTCCCAGATGTATGAATGGCTTCCTTGGACAAACGGAGGAGATGCTAGCGTATCTAAAATACCAAATTCAAATAAAGAGCGTCGCGAATGGCTATCTAACAGAACAAAAAATAGGTCTAGTGCAATAAGCTCTGAAAAAATGGCCTCTCTTGTTAAATGGTATGGAAAGGATATTGCTGAAAAAGTCAAATATATTGAATCATTTGAAGTTGCTGAGTATGGAATGCAACCAACAGATGAAGATTTGAAGATGTTCTTCCCAATGTTAAAAAAATAAGCTAGTCTAACAATTTTCAAATGAAAAAAAATCCATTATTAGTTGGCTTAATTTTTCTTGTATTTTTTGTAATTTCCTTTTTGTCTAATATTATTGGGCCTCTTGTCCCTGACATTATTAAGAGCTTTGGGTTGAGCCTTACTATGGCTTCTTTTTTACCTTTTTCATTTTTTGTAGCGTATGGTGTTATGTCAATTCCATCAGGTATATTGATAGAGTTATATGGAGAGAAAAAAGTAATGCTTCTCGCCTTCTTAGTTTCATCTACCGGTGCTTTTTTATTTGCTTTAAATTCGTCTTATCTTTTTTATCTCATTTCACTTTTTTTAATTGGCTCTGGGATGGCTATGCTTCAAGTAGCTATCAATCCATTACTAAGGGTTACTGGTGGTGAAAAAGAGTTTGCTTTTAATTCTGTTTTAGGCCAATTATTTTTTGGATTAGCCTCATTTATTAGTCCATTGGTCTATACTTATTTGGTTATTAACACAAATCAACCTAATAGTTTTATTACGCGATTAATTAAAAATATTACTATTCCAAATTTAGAATGGATCTCTCTTTATTGGATTTTTGCAATTATTTCATTGGCTATGGTATTTTTAATTATGATTTCAAATTTCCCAAAAGTAGAAAGGAAAGAAAATGAAAAATCAGGAGCAATAGAAACTCATCTCAAGCTTCTCAAAAAGCCTATAGTACTTTTATATTTTTTAGCAATTTTTTGTTATGTTGGAACGGAGCAAGGTGTAGCCAATTGGATTTCACAATTCCTAGAAATTTATCACGATATAGACCCACAAGTTCAAGGTGCTAAAACTATTTCAAATTTTTGGGGGATGATGACTTTAGGAACTCTTCTAGGACTTCTGCTATTAAAGTTTTTAGATAGCAGGAAAGTTTTAATTGTGGCATCCGTTGGAACTACTTTCTTTCTCATCTCTGCACTTTTTGGATCTACAGAACAAGCTTTGATTGCTTTCCCTTTAATAGGTTTCTTTATCTCAACAATGTGGTCAATAATAATATCTTTAGCACTAAATTCAGTAACTGAAGCGCACGGTTCCTTTTCGGGAATTTTGGTCACAGGAATTGCTGGAGGAGCCATAATTCCATTTATTGTTGGTGCACTTGGAGATGTCTTTGGCTTAAAAACAGGAATGCTTTTCTTATTTATAACACTTTTTTTTATTTTGTCTATTGGTTTTTGGTCTAAGCCATTAATTAATAATGAAACACTTTTGAATATCTCACGAAAAAAGGACTAACAAAAAAATCAACTATGAAAATTAATAAAATAAATTCTTTTCTTATAGTGTTTATGTTTTTAAGCATATCATTTAATTTACATGCATCTGAATCTTTTAATATAAATATTAAAAATAGTGTAAAAGGAGCTCCAATTACTGTAGGTGTTCCATTTTCCATAGGTGCATTATCTTCTCCAGATAATATCAGATTAGTTGATAATGTTGGGAATGAGATACCATCTCAGATAACAGAAGTTTCAAGATGGCTCCCTTCGGAGGAGAGTGTAAAATGGGTTTGGGTTTTTTTCTTTTCAACGGGTGAAAACCATTATAAACTTCAATATGGATCCGGCATAACAAGGTCTAAAGCTTCAGGTCCTATGATTAAAATTAAAAATAATCAAAGAATAGGTAAATCAAGTCATGTTGATAACGGGGTTTTAAAATTTAGCATATCAAAGTCTAACAATGGTTTTATTAATGATGTTTACTATGATATAGATGGGGATGGATATGACCAAAAAGATGTAATAGCAACCTCTCCCTCGGGAAGAGGATCTTTCCTTGATCTAATAGACGATAACGGTATTGATCTATCCAATGCAACTATTAACAGGACGGTAAGAGAACTTGGCTCAGGACCTTTGCATTCAATAATTAGATTAGAAGGTGAGTACTCTTATTCAAGGGACGATAATAGAAATTCTCCTTTTGTAATAAGAATCCATGTTTATGCAGGTAAACCTTTTATAAAAGTTCTTCATACAATTACCTACACTGGAGTACCTGATAAGCACGATCCAAGTAAAGATAATTATGGCAACATAGCTACTTCCTTTTCAGACAAAGCAACAGGTTCTTCTTCCGCTGGTGTGAAAATTGAAAATGGTACAGATCAGGGCTGGATCATACCAAATGATAGGATAAATGGGATTGGTCTTAATCTAAAATATAATTTAAGTGGAGACATGACCTATACAACTGGTTATAAAATGGGTGATTGGTTTAATAATAGTGATGGTACGTTTTTTGAAACCACTGGAACCATAGAAAAAGCTACTGTAACTCAATCTGGACCTAAAAGAAAAAACAGACCAAACAGCTCCCTTGATAAACGCATTGATGATTTTAAGGCTCAAATTAATATTGACGGAATCTCAAAGCAAACATTCCAACGCTCTGAGGGTTGGGCAGATTTAACAGACAAAAAATGGGGAGTTACCATTGGAATTAAAAACTTCATTGAAGAATTTCCAAATAGCATAACGTTTGATGATAATGATAAAGTAGCAACTGCTTTTACTTGGCCCTCTGGTTCGGAACCAATGTCATTTGAAAGAGATAATCTGAAGCCTGATTCTGGAATGGTTGCAAATTTTGCTGAGGGAGTAACTAAAACAAGTGAAATAGTTTTTTCTTTTCACAAGCCCAATAAATCAAAAGAGCAATTAAAAACTGTAGCTTCATATATTATTGATCCTCCAACAACATTTGCAGATCCTATTGTCTATTCTAAAAGCAATGTTTATGGAAAGTTTTTACCAAGAACAAAAAAATATACTGACTATGAAAGAACGATAGATTACAAATTTGACTGGGCTATTTTTAATCAAAATTGGGAGCCATGGTATGGAATGTTTGATTACGGAGACCAGAAATATTTTTACCAAGATGGCAAATTTTTTAATTGGATCAATAATGAACCAGCGGTTGATTTTATGTACTGGCTTCAATTTATGCGAACTGGAGATGAGAAATATTTTAAATCTGGGGAGGCTATGAGTAGACATACTATGGATGTAGATAATGTTCATTGGCCTGCAAAACCGAAATATTATGGAGATTCTAATGATGCTATTGACTTTTGGAAAATGGATAACAGTGAATTAGAAGGTCTAAAAGAAACTCCATATTTAGGAATAGGTAGACGTCATGCAGGTGAACACTGGACGGCTCTTCTAAGCGCACATGTATGGGTTCAAGGGTGGATTGCTTCATATTATCTTACAGGATATCACAGAGGATTAGATATTGCACGCCTTACGTCTGATTCTTACCTAAAAAGAATGTGGGGAGATCATGGTATTACCGGGAGAAGATTATACTTATCGGTTTTAAATCTTGTGGAAACATTCGATGCCACTAAGGATCCTAGATATCTTAAAGAACTTGAAGAAAGAATAGATATGATGTTAAACCTTCAAAATGGTCCAGATCAATATGGTAGTTTAACAATTGACAGGTATGGGTATTCTAATCCTTACGTTTCTCATGGATTATATAAATACCATCAATTAACTCAAGACAAAAAGGTTAAAAATGGATTAATCAAACATGCTAGGGCTCTTAGAGACAATCCCCCGTTTAACCATGAATATGAATCTTTGCTTTCAACAATTCATAGTTTAATAGTAGGATATGAGCTTTCTAAAGAGAAAAGTTTTTTAGATGAAGCTATACTGAGATCAAAACCACTTAAATCACGAAAAATAGAAGAGAAAATATCATCATATAGAACACAAGCAGACTTAGCTAATGCACTTTTAAAAACTCCAAGGTTAAGTGAAAAACCATTTTTTAAAAAATTTAATGGTGATTCAAATACTAGGAATCTTAGAAGTAGTAATTGGAATGTTTTGCATGGTTTACGAGTTTTTGCATGGACTCATATGTATAGTATCCCATGGTTAGAGTATTGGATGAATGAAGAACAAAACTAATTATTTTGTTGTATTCTTCAATCATTGGCACAACGTAAAGTATTCTTAAAACAGGAAATAAATCAGTACAAAAAAAGAATTGTCTTATGGTAAACAGACTCGAAGAATAAAAAAACAAATATGGAGATTCTTAAGCAACTGCTTATGCAAAGAACTTTAAAAAGCAAGCTATTGGATGTGGGGTTATTATTGGTGCAGATACTGCTATAAATTGCCTTATGAAGCTCTAACTTTTAGCTGTACCGTACCCAAAACCGTACCC
>Ga0209119_1002249_pt1 | contig 17939 bp, 19 predicted proteins | sample COG_03_FD_184747 | JGI IMG/M metagenome (GOLD analysis project Ga0209119, IMG submission 184747) | Pelagic Microbial community sample from North Sea - COGITO 998_met_03 (SPAdes) (version 2) | ecosystem: Environmental > Aquatic > Marine > Neritic zone/Coastal water | place: Helgoland, sampling... | reverse complement strand
TTGCGTGAGTCGGAAACTGTGATGTGGTAAAAAGGACGTTTCTTAGCGCCACCACGAGCTAATCTAATTGTTACCATTTACTAAAATCCTGTGTTCAAACTGGCATCATCGCCAGACTTGATGCTTCTAAAAGGCTTTGTGTGCAAACACACGTAGCTCCCCGAAAGGCGCGGTATCTTACGCCATAAGAGAGTAAAAGGAAACTACTTTAGCAGTGATATTTGAAGAGTGGGAAATCCACGGTTTAAGCGCCCAAACAGCGCGACAAAAAAGGGGCACGTTTTGTCTGCAACCCCTTTAAAACATGACATTCAAAGAATTTAACGGCGCGGGAATCCGCCTGGCGGCAATCCACCCATTGGCGGCATTCCACCGCCCATTCCACCACCGGAACCACCGCCGAGAGCTCCACCCATGCCACGCATCATATTCTGCATGCCTTTGCCCTTCATTTTTTTCATCATCTTGCCCATCTGCTTGTGCTGTTTAAGCAGGCGGTTGAGATCCTGAATAGTGGTTCCTGAACCCTGAGTGATACGGCGTTTTCGCGATCCATTCAAAATATCCGGATTGCGACGCTCTTTGACGGTCATAGAGCTGATAATCACTTCCATCTTGCCAAACTGGCCGGTGACATCTTTCTGTTGAGCCATCTGCGCCATATTTCCCATACCTGGCAGTTTATCCATCATGCCGGCCATGCCACCGAGATTATTCATCTGCTGCAGCTGGTCGCGCAGATCTTCAAGGTCAAACCCTTTGCCCTTGGCGATTTTCTTGGCGAACTTCTCAGCCTTCTTCTTATCAACCTTGCGCTCAACATCTTCGATAAGCGACATAACGTCGCCCATACCGAGAATCCGCGAGGCAATACGCTCCGGGTGGAAAGGTTCCAGAGCATCAGTCTTTTCGCCCACACCAAGGAATTTAATCGGCTTGCCGGTGACATGACGTACCGACAGCGCGGCACCACCGCGGGTATCACCATCAACCTTGGTTAAGATCACACCAGTCAGCGGCAGTGCTTCATTAAAGGCCTTGGCCGTGTTCACCGCATCCTGACCAATCATTGAATCGATAACAAACAGCGTTTCAACCGGATTAGCGGCTTTATGAACCTGCTTGATCTCAGTCATCATCTCGCCGTCGATATGCAAGCGTCCGGCGGTGTCGACTATAAGCACATCGGCGAATTTGGTTTTTGCGCTGGCAATCGCGCTGTTAACAATATCTACCGGCTTTTGGCTGGTATCACTGGGGAAAAATTCCGCACCCACTTCACCGGCAAGGGTTTTCAGCTGTTCTATGGCAGCTGGTCGATAGACATCGGCAGAGACCACCATCACCTTTTTCTTTTCTCGTTCTTGCAGATGGCGGGATAGCTTGGCCACAGAGGTGGTTTTACCTGCACCCTGCAGACCGGCCATCAATATGACCGCGGGCGGTTGAGCGGCTAGATTGAGGGATTCATTTTCTTCCCCCATAACCTTCTCAAGCTCAGCTTGAACAATTTTAAGGAACTGCTGGCCGGGATTGAGGCTTCGGTTGACCTCCTGACCAAGAGCGCGCTGCTTAACCTGTTCAACAAAGTCTTTGACCACTGGCAGTGCAACGTCTGCCTCAAGTAACGCCATACGCACTTCACGGAGAGTGTCCTGAATATTAGCTTCGCTAAGGCTTGCTTTACCTGAGATTTTTTTCAGGCTGTCCGACAGGCGTTCACTTAAATTTTCAAACATTGCCATGGATATAGTTTCCAACTAGTCATTGATGCCGAGCATTATAGCAATTATTTCCCTCAACTCTTCACCCCGGTCACTGAATATGACACACTCTATTGAAATATTTTGTGATGAACACTGATGACTAGTTTCTTAGCGAGCTCTGCAATTGCTGTCTATCTGTTTGCCTTTGGCTATCAGGTTTCGCAGTTGCGCAAACATCCAACTGCACCGACCTCCGCTCTCCAGTTGGCGGCGGCATTGGCAATTGCACTTCACGCCGCTGCCACCTTTGGCCTGCTTTTCAATACGGCGGGGCTGGATCTAAGCTTGCTGAAAATATGCGCGCTGATTTCTCTGGTTATTAATGTTGTGCTGTTTTTTAGTGCCCTTAAGAAACCTGTACACAGTCTATTCCTGTTCCTATTCCCGATTTCTGCACTGTCATTATTTGCCGCTATAACCACCCCCAGCACTAAAGCTGCTGTGGTTATTCCGCCAGCTATTGAGGCGCATGTACTGATTTCTATACTCGCCTACAGCACACTTGCTATAGCTGCCCTTCAGGCGCTCTTAATCGGCTACCAAAACTGGCAACTCAAACATAAGCATCAGAATTTGTTGATGCGTACCTTTCCACCCCTTCAAAGTATGGAAGCACTGCTGTTCGAAGTGGTCTGGGCCGGCGAGATACTGCTGACCCTGTCACTGATTAGCGGTTTTCTTTTCTATGATGATTTCTTTGATCAACAACTGCTTCACAAGGTGGTTTTTAGCATGGTGGCCTGGGTTTTCTACGGCTGCTTGCTGTGGGGACGACACTTTCAAGGCTGGCGTGGCAATACCGCGATTCGCTGGACCTGGGCTGGCTTTATCGCCATATTACTCGGCTATATTGGCAGTAAAGTCGCGCTGGAATTCCTTCTGGTCTAACTGATCTGGTTAAAATCCGCCTAAATTGATTAACAATATGTATTTAATGCCTATTGCCAAACCCTAAAAACTACTTCACCATGATCGACCTTAATATTTTAGGTTTCTGATTCTTGGACGGTTCCCACCCCTGGGTGTTGTGGTTAACACTCGTAGCACTGCTAATTGTATCCGCTTTTTTCTCTGGCTCCGAAACCGGCATGATGTCTTTAAACCGTTACCGGCTCCGACATCAACGCAAAAAAAGTGCTGGCGCTCGCAGAGCAGCCAAGCTTCTCGCTGTGCCTGATCGTTTGATCGGCTTAATTCTGATTGGTAATAATGCCATCAATATTCTGGCGGCGATTATTGCCAATATGCTGGCAATTTTTTATGTCGGTGAAGCGGCAGCTCCCTGGGTAGCTACAGCATCACTGACTATCGCTGTATTGGTATTTTCCGAAGTCACCCCCAAGACCATTGCCGCGCAAAATCCTGAGTGGTTTGCCTTTAAAGCCAGCCATATCCTCAAACCCTTGCTAAAGCTTGTGTGGCCATTGGTGTGGATGGTCAATAAGCTGACTAATGGGCTGATTGTGCTACTGGGCTTTGATCCCAACGCTTCGCGGGATGACGGCCTAGATACTGAAGAACTGCGATCGGTGGTCGATATTTCCGGCCATAAGATTTCAGACAGTCACCAGGGTATGTTGAAAGGTATTCTCGATCTAGAGAATGTCACTGTCGAAGATATTATGATTCCTCGCAATGAAATTCTCGGTTTGGATATCGAAGAGGATATCGAGACCCTTATGGGGAAAATGCTCAAAACTGAGTACACCCGACTGCCGCTCTTTGATGGAGATATCAATAATATTATTGGTATCTTCCATATGCGCAAGGCCAACCATTTAGTCCGCCTGGAACAGGTGACTCACAACGCGATCAAGCGCTTCTCGGATGAGCCTTACTTTATTCCCGAGAGCACAACTCTGACCAACCAGTTGCTCAACTTTAAAAAGACCCGCCACCGCCTAGCGATGGTCGTTGATGAGTATGGTGAGGTAATGGGGCTGGTGACACTTGAAGATATTCTCGAAGAGATTGTCGGTGACTTTACCACCAATACCGCCGACGAGATTGAGGAAGTGGTTGCCCAAAAAAATGGCAGCTATCTGATCGACGGTGCGGCCACTATTCGCGAGATCAATAAAGCCACTGAATGGGCTATGCCCACAGATGGGCCCAAGACGCTCAATGGATTAGCGCTTGAACAGCTGGAAAGCATTCCAGACGGCAATGTTAGCTTTATGGTTAATAATTACCGCTGCGAGACGATAGAACTCAACGGAAAAATGATTAAGAAGATCTGCGTTATGCCTATGCAGAGCGTGGCGGAGGAAGAGGAATAGCCACAGCTTCCAGCTCGCTTTTCCTGACGCGTAATTTAATAGAATGGATTGACCTTGCGGTTGCGCTCACCGCAGGCAATTAGAACATCCAACCGCTGATCATTATCGAGAACAGACCAGTCGCGAATTTCACCCGCGGTTCGGTAACAGCCAAGGCAGACATCCTCGTCGTTTAAGGTGCAAATAGAATTGCAGGGTGATGCTACGGGTTTATCTGCCATCCGGCTTTATTCTCCAACTTTTATTTCAATAAGATCAGTTGCCATTTTGGCAGCTTTTTCAACATAGACAGCGGCCGAACCAAGCAACAGCTGTTTGCTCTGGTCATCTAACTGGCGCACAACAACACCCGGTGAACCCACCACCAGTGAACCATCGGGAATAACCGCATTGGCTTTAACCAATGTATTGGCGCCGATTATACAGTCGCTGCCAATTTTGGCGCCATCGAGTATTACCGCGTTTATGCCGACCAGTGTTCGATCGCCAACTTCGAGGCAGTGAATCATCGCATTGTGACCGACGGTGACATCTTCACCGATCACCAGCGGCTTTCCGGGATCACAGTGCAATACCGCACCATCTTGAATATTGCTACGCGCACCGACTTCAATATAATCGCAATCACCGCGAATCACTACATTAAACCAAACACTGGACTGTTCTCTCAGGGTGACCTGACCGATTACATCGGCACTCTGGGCAACAAATACCGACGAGTGAATATCTGGACTCTGGTCACCGATTCGATAGATCATCTTTATTCCTTTTAAAAAAAAACGTCTATTCTTTATAGCTGACTATTTATTACGCAGCAATTGAATTTGCTGATGACTGGGGTAGTCCAAATCCAATTTGGCATCTAGGGTTTCATTTAACATATCGGTGATTACTCGCAACGTAAAACCCCAGATTTGGTATTCGCAGTTCTGACCGTCGCGATAGCGCAGACAGGGAAAACTGATCAATTCGCCCTTATAGGTCAAATCATGATAGCTGTAGCGGTCAATATCTAGGAAATAATCGATTGGTACGGTAAAGATCGAGCCGATCTCCGAAGGGTCACCAACCAATGCAGGGGAATCAGCAAGCAGGCCAACAAAGGGGGTTACTCGTAAATTGCGGCGCCTTGGTGTTGCACTGGGCAGTGTAGCAATAACATCGACCACAGCCGGGTCTAAATCAATTTCCTCTTTTGCTTCGCGCAGTGCAGTCTGGAGAAGATCAGTATCCTCGGCATCCCACATACCACCCGGAAAGGCGACTTCACCGGCATGACTGTTAAGGTGGTGGGCACGCTGGGTTAAAATAATCTCTGGAATTTCTCCATTATCAACTAAAGCGACCAGAACAGCCGCTGACAAAAGACTCTGATGATCCTCAGGCTGAGCTCTACTAAGAGGGAATTTTTCGAGATTTTTTACAATTGTTTCTAACATTTGTGCATTATACGCAGGTCTATTTTATTTCTGATTTTTTATTGAGCTTTTAAAAAGCTCTTAACGTAATAAGCTCTTAATGAGAGTCTGATGAATTTTTGTTCCAATTGCGGCAACCCCGTCATAAAAAGAATCCCCGAAGGTGATAATCGCGAACGCCATATCTGCGATCACTGCCTGACTATTCACTACGAAAACCCAAAGGTTATCGCAGGCGTTTTGCCGGTCTACGGTGATCAAGTCCTGCTCTGCCGAAGAGCTATTGAACCTCGCCACGGCCTCTGGACACTGCCGGCAGGATTTTTGGAAAACGGTGAGTCGTCTCTGCAGGGGGCACTGCGCGAATGCGAAGAAGAAGCCAACGCACTGGTTATTGAACCTAAGCTATATGCGATGTTTGATATCCCACAGATTAACCAAGTCTATGTTTTCTATCGTGCGGAAATGGTTGAACCTAGATTTAATCCAACCCTCGAATCATCTGAAGTAGCACTCTTTAATGAGGCGGATATCCCCTGGAGTGAACTGGCCTTTCCAGTTATTGAGCTGGCCCTGCATCATTTTCTAAATGATCGTCAGACGGGTAACTTTATTGTCCGCCACGATGAGATAAAACGCCCATGGAAAAGCCCGCGTACTATCTCAGCGTTCAAACCCTAATATTAAAAATGCAGCTGAAATGCCAGATAGTAGCCTTCAAAAGTAGCATCTGACTGCAGGTCATCGAGATCATCCAGCTCAACCAACATCGAACGGTAACCGAGAGTTAAACTGGTATCCACTACCGGGAAAAGGTCAAAATCGTAGGCAAGCTGTGCCGCCCAGTCAATTAATCTGAATTCATCCACATCAATCCAATTGGCAATCATTTGCGCCGAGAGTCCAGTCAGCGGGAAGTCCACGCCAATCTGGCCATAGAGCAGCGGGCCTACGGCATCCAGATCAATCGATTCCTGCTGACTGATACCGACAAGGCTCGCCTCACCATCAAATACACGAGCGGTAATACCGAGATCCAAATCCACCACATTATCGAGAATTTCATAATAGAAAGTCGCATCTATATGACTTAAATCCATAGAGACATCGACCTCCTCATCACTGACAAAGGGGTTTCCATTAAGGTCGGTGCCGGCAGTTACCAGAGCGCTGCCAGCCCAGTCCATTTCAGTCTGTTGCAGTCGAATATTTGGCAACAGAGGAATTGGGTGTTCGAGGGCGATAAAAACAAACTGATTATTTTCCTTGTCAAGATTTAACGTCGATTCAAGGTCAATATCACTGCGTCCAATATTACCTTCCGGACTTGCCTGCCATGAGCCGCCACCAATATAAAGGCCAACAATATCGGCAACTGCTGTTATTGGAGAAAGGGTTATCGCTAAAACTAATAAACTACGTAATGAATTCATTGCTCTTACCTGAGTGGTTTAAATTGCGCCCATCATAGTGATTTAATTGGGCGATTGGTGTGACCGGCTGCTGATATCAGCTGATCAGCAAGCATAAAAAAACCTCGCACTGATTAAAGTGCGAGGTTTTTAAATTCAGCTCTTGAGAACTACTTATAGCTTTTCAGAGTGCTCAGACAGGTATTCAGCAACACCAGCTGTGGTGTCCTTCATGCCTGCATCACCTTTATTCCAGCCTGCAGGGCATACTTCGCCGTGCTCTTCGTGGAAGTTAAGTGCGTCAATCATACGCAGCATCTCATCAACATTGCGGCCTAGTGGCAGATCGTTAACCACCTGATGACGAACCATACCCTCTTCATCGATAAGGAAAGAAGCGCGGAATGCGATGCCCGCTTCAGGGTGCTCAACGTCATAGGCATTACAGATTTCATGCTTAACATCGGCAACCAACGCATATTTCACCTGGCCAATACCGCCATCGTTGATGGCAGTGTTGCGCCATGCATTGTGTGAGAACTGAGAATCGATCGATACACCAATTACTTCCACGCCGCGGCTTTGGAATTCTGCGTAACGGTGATCAAAAGCGATCAATTCTGATGGGCAGACAAAGGTGAAATCCAAAGGGTAAAAGAAGATAACTGCTTTCTTGCCTTTGATGCTTTCTGCCAAGTTGTAATTTTCGATAATTTCGCCGCTTCCAGTCACTGCTGCTGCAGTGAAGTCAGGCGCTGGTCTTCCAACTAATACACCCATTTAAACACTCCTAATATAAAGATAAAAAATTTAATAAAAAAATTCGTTACAGCGGTTTACTCTTCAGCGGGTGCCGCTTCATCAATCAAAGGCTTTAGCTCGCCCTTTTCATGCATCTCAGTAACGATATCACAGCCACCGATAAGCTCGCCGTTAACCCATAACTGAGGAAAGGTTGGCCAGTTGCCGAAGGCCGGCAAGTTAGCGCGAATCTCTGGATTAGATAGAATATCTACATAGGCAAAACGCTGCCCGCAACCCATCAAGGCCTGTACTGTGCGAGAAGAAAATCCACACTGTGGCTGATTGGGAGAACCTTTCATATAAAGAATGATTGAGTTCTTTTCTACCTGATCACGAATTGTTTCCATAATGTCCATAAAGACAAATTCCTCTGAATTAATTAACTGCTGTAAATAAAGCTTATTTTACCTGTTTACGGGTATCCGCGACACTACCGAAGCCTATTTATTTTACAGAATCTGCCTATTTACGGGGTAATTAAACGACTAGATCGGCATTTACCCAACTTTTTAAACGCAAATGAGAACGATTTGCATTTGCGTTTAGACTTCAGTATAGTCACACTTCAATTTGATCAGACCGGAATTATTTCACTATGAATATCCCGGTTTAAATACAATTTTTCGCATAAGGAATCATATTTAATGAAGAAACAACTCCTCGCCGCACTTATCGGTCTGAATGTAACTGCCGCCGCTCAAGCCGCGACACCCAGCACCGAAGAAATGTGGGCAATCATCCAACAGCAGCAAGAGCAGATATCCACACTTAAAGAACAGCTAAGCAACAACGACTCACGTATAAGCGAAACTGAAATTGTTGCCGAAGCGACTATTTCTGCTGTAGAGAAAATGGCACTTGCACCTAGCTCTAGTGACAAAACAACCATTGGCGGATATGGTGAACTGCACTACAACAATCTCGAAAAAGACGATGGCAGTGGCGACAAAGATGCTATTGACTTCCATCGCTTTGTTTTATTCACCTCACATCAATTCACTGACAGCATTCGTTTCTTCTCGGAACTGGAAGTTGAGCACAGCATTTCCGGTGAAGGTAAGGTCGGTGAAGTCGAGCTCGAGCAAGCCTTTATAGAATGGGATCTCTCTGCCAACCAAAGTGCTAAGGCAGGTTTATTCCTGCTACCCATCGGCATGATCAACGAAACTCATGAGCCAAACACTTTTTACGGCACTGAGCGAAATAATGTTGAGAAAAATATTATTCCAGCGACCTGGTGGGAAGGCGGTGCCGCTCTCAGCGGTGAACTTTCACAGGGTCTGAGCTATGATATCGCAGCTCACTCTGGACTCTATATTCCTAAAGGGAAGTATAAGCCTCGCGATGGCCGCCAGAAAGTGGGCAAAGCTAAAGCGGACGATATGGCATTTACTGGCCGTTTAAAATATACCGCTATTCCCGGATTAGAATTAGCTGCATCTATTCAATATCAAGCTGATGTCACCCAAAATGAGGGCTCGGTAGCTGTTGATGGAACTCTATTTGAAACTCACGTTGCATGGCAGAGAGATAACTTCCAATTGCGTGCTCTCTATGCCCAGTGGGATTTCGATACTGCGATCAATGATTATGCCAGCACAGCCGCAACCGAGTACCAACCTGGAACTGAGTTTGTATTGGCCACCCCGGCAACAGATGCTAAAAATATCACCGGTGCAGACAAGCAAACTGGCTTCTATATCGAGCCTTCCTACAAGATCACCGACAAGGTTGGCCTCTTTGCCCGCTACAGCGAGTACGACAACCGTGCCGGCAACTCTAGCGATAGCGCTATTGAACAGGTGGATATTGGAATGAACTACTGGCTACACCCAAACGTAGTGTTTAAAATAGACTATCAAAATCAAGACAATAGCTCGGGCACAGGTAGTGATGGTATCAATATCGGTGTTGGTTACTCTTATTAAGAAGAAAATCTTCAATGCATAACAGTCTCTACAGCACAGTACTTTTTGTAGGACTGTTGACCACAACCCTCTTGACCTCACCACTGGTGAGCGCCAAGGGGGTTTATCAGTCTGGCCCGGATTTTGTCACTGAAGTCTTTGCCCCCCACCAACCTGCGGCCAAGGTACTTTGGCTAACCGATGATATTCGCCAACAGGCAGAAAAAATACTCGATCGCCCATTAGCTGGCCTGCGAGTCCGCTACCATCAATACGCCGGTAAAACCGCATGGATTCTCGATGAGATCGGCAAAGAGATGCCAATCACCATCGGCGTGGTTATTGATCAGCACAGCATTGCCAGTGTAAAGATTCTCGCTTACCGCGAGAGCCGTGGCGGCGAAGTGCGCTATCCTGCTTATATGGCTCAGTATCAGGGAGCCTCTTTGACTGAAAGATATAAACTGAATAAATCTATTGACGGTATAACCGGTGCAACACTCTCTGTATGGGCCGTCAACAAGGTAACTGCGCTAGCTTTGTATTATCATACACAGGTATCTCCATTAGCAGAGCCAACAGTGCAGTCAGGTAAATAAGCGAGTCTCGGTGAAATCTACAAAATCGATAAAATTAAATATTATCTGGCACCGCCGTCTCGGCCTGTCAGTTTTTCTCGTGCTGATCTTTCTTGCTATCAGTGGCTTTGCTCTAAATCACTCGCCGGCACTAAAACTGAATAAAATAAGTCTTTCGAACAGCTGGTTACTCTCATGGTATGGATTTGAAAAGCCGGCGATCAATGGCTTTAAACTGGCAGATAAGTGGCTCTATCAGGATGGCAACAGTCAGCTTTTTTTAGACCAGAAAGCCGTGGCGCCCTGCTCCACACCGCTGCTTTCTGGCGTCAAACATGGGGATGCCCTATATGCCCTCTGCGCAGATAGCCTTCTGATACTGACCGAAAATGGCCAATTAATAGAGAGCTTTAGTCAATTGGATGGCTTGCCAATCAATGCTCAGGCGATCACTGCTGTTGAAGGCAGTCTCTACCTTATAACTGATACTGCGCCACTTGCATTCAACCCAGACAGTCTCGCTCTAACACCAGAACCAAAGGTATATCAGACGCTGCTAGCACCCCAACTAACTCTGACACCAATCCCCAACTCACTTGAACAGCAACTGGAAAATAGCGGGCCGAGCATTTCTCTTGAAACCGTTATTCTTGATCTGCATAGCGGTCGTTTTTTCGGTCAATTTGGTGTGTTAGTTATCGATATTGTTGGTTTGCTGATCTGTATTCTGTCAATTACCGGATTAATGGCCTGGATCAATCGCCTGCGGCAGATCAAACAATAGCCATCGCAAAAAAAATCCAACATTGCCAGCATAAATAAACCGCGATATTATTTACCACCAGCCAGTAGAATTCTGGCTAAAATCAAATGGGCAGCGCAGCTGCCTTTTTTTATTGCGTTAAAAAGTGATCTCAGAAAAACGCAAAGGAAGCTAAAAAGACAATGACGACTAAAGCATTAATGAACACCTACGGCACCAAGGCCGCCACTCTGGTGAAGGGTGAAGGCGCCTGGCTGTGGGACGCAAACGGAAAAAAGTATCTCGACGCCCTCTCGGGTATCGCGGTCTGCGGCCTGGGTCACTCCCACCCCGCTATTGCAGCAGCAGTTGCCGAACAGGCATCTGTTCTAACTCACTGTTCAAACTTCTTTGCTATACCCAATCAGGTAGCACTCGCTGACAAGCTCTGTGCGGCTTCAGGTATGGACAAAGTATTCTTTGGCAACTCCGGTGCTGAGGCCAATGAAGCAGCCATTAAAATGGCGCGTCTTCATGGCCACAAGAAAGGTATTAAACTGCCCACTGTGCTGGTAATGGATAATGCCTTTCACGGCCGTACCCTAGCCACACTCAGTGCCTCCGGCAGTCGTAAGGTTCAGGCGGGATTTGAGCCGCTGGTTCGTGGCTTTGCTCGCGCACCCTTTGACGATATTAAATCTCTTGAGACTATCGCCAACAACAACCCCAATATTTGCGCCATATTTGTCGAGCCGATTCAGGGTGAAGGTGGTATTCACGTCGCTGCAGATTCCTATCTGCAACAGCTGCGAGATTTCTGCACCGAAAAAGGCTGGTTGCTGATGCTCGATGAAGTGCAAACTGGTAATGGACGTACAGGAAAATACTTCTACTACCAACACAGCGGTATTATTCCCGATGTTGTTACTACCTCTAAAGGTCTTGGCAATGGCGTGCCAATTGGCGCCTGTCTCGCCCACGGTGAAGCGGCAGAACTAATGCAACCGGGCAATCACGGTTCGACCTTCGGCGGAAATCCTCTGGCCTGTGCAGCGGCACTGGCAGCGGTTACCACTATCGAACAAGAAAATCTCTGTGCACGTGCAAGCGTTCTCGGTGATCGACTGATGGCTGGCTTTGAGAAAGCACTGGCAGATGTCGCCCATGTTAAAGAGATTCGCGGCAAGGGCTGCATGATCGGTATCGAACTCGACAAGCCGTGCAAATCTCTTTTTCCCGCCGCTATGGCTGAGGGTCTAATTATTAATGTCACTGCTGATTCAGTGATTAGATTGCTGCCACCAATGATAATGAGCGACGTTGAAGCGGATCAGGTTGTCGCCATTCTCGTACCGTTAATTAAAGATTTCCAACAGGATTAAATCAAAGAAAACTCTCATGGCTATTAGACATTTCCTCACCCTTCACGACCTCAGTACTGATGAAATCAACCAGGTTATAAATCTGGCTATAGAGCTAAAATCAGCTCATCGCGAAGGTCGCCAAGAGCCAATTTTTGCCGGCAAAGTTCTCGCCATGATCTTTGAGAAGTCCTCGACCCGAACCAGAGTTTCCTTTGAGTCGGGGATGGCACAACTTGGTGGGGACGCTCTATTTTTGTCACCCAACGACACTCAGCTTGGGCGCGGTGAACCTATCGAAGATTCGGCTCGGGTTATCTCGCGTATGGTCGATATTGTCATGATTAGAACCTTCGGCCACGACAAGGTTGAAAACTTTGCCGAGCATTCAAAAGTTCCGGTGATCAATGCGCTTACTGACCAATTTCACCCCTGTCAGTTACTCGCGGACATCCAAACCTTTGTCGAACATCGCGGTTCGATTCAAGGTAAGACTGTGGCTTGGATTGGTGATGGTAACAATATGTGTCAGTCGTGGATCAATGCGGCGATGCTGTTGGATTTCAAACTAAATATCGCCTGCCCGACAGGCTATGAACCCAGTGTCGAATTATTGGCACAGGCTGGCAAGCGTGTCACTGTAACTACTGATCCTGTGACTGCGGTCACTGGCGCCCACTTGGTTACTACAGATGTGTTTGCTTCTATGGGGCAAGAGAAAGAACAGGAAGAGCGCTTAAAGCATTTTGCTAACTATCAGGTTAATCATCAGCTGATCGGCCATGCTGCGGATGATGTGCTATTTATGCATTGTCTGCCTGCTCACAGAGATGAAGAGGTCTCTGCCGAGCTACTTGAAGATGAGAATATTTCGGTGGTTTGGGATGAGGCGGAAAATCGTTTACATGCCCAGAAGGCGTTGATGGTGTTTTTGCTTAAGGCAAGTCGGCTGGGGTAGTACGACCTGCCTTCTGTGTGAAAACACTGGAGCTTTTTGGGTTACGGATTTCGCTGCTGGGCAATCTTCAGTTCGAGGTTTTTCTGCACACCGCCCAATTCAATAATCTCGCTGACCGCCTCCCAATCACCTGCCTGCGGGGTTGCAGTACCTGTAGTGGAGAGTCTAGCAACCACGCGAACTTTACTTGCATCGGAGAGTCGTCGACTGTCCATCAAAACATCATTATCACTGAGTAGAATACGAGTCGGCAACTGACTGGCGGTAAGTTTGCGGGCGGCTATCGGCATTGGCGGCCCATCCGCTTCAACAACCGCGACAAAGATCAGTTGATCTGCAGAAAACACAATACTGCTATCTATACTCAGAGCGATCGCCAATTGTACCGCTGGCGTCTCTCCCAAAAATTGCCGGGCTTTTTGAATTCCACTTTGCAGGGCTTGCCAGTCGCTGGTGGTGGGGTCAAGCTGTTGAGCGGCGCCCTGCCAGAAGGTTATGGCCAGTTTGTAGTCTTTGTTTTCAAAGGCTTGAATGCCTTTTAAACCGAGTACTGTCTGATTGGATGAGTCAACGGCAAAGGCGTTGTCCAGTGCTGCAATAACCGTCTCAGTAAACCGGTTGCCCTCGGCAAAAAACAGCGCCTGGGCATATTGACCGAGTAGATATGTCTCTCTGGGCTCAATTCTTACTGACTCGGAAAAGTAATTTGCGGCGGCGGGCATATCACCGCGGGATACCGCTTCCTGAGCCAAAATAGTCCAGTAGTAAATATTGTTGGGGCGCTGCTTTACACGCTCGTTGATCATGGCAATCAATTCGCCATCCCAGATCATCTCTTGACTGGGATCAGCTGACTGGCCCTGCTCGGCAAGCTTTTTGGCGATCTGCTCGTCGAGGCTTGCCCCTAGTGCCTGGTATATCAAAAAGGTGGCGAGGCTGATAGTTATCATCAGGACTGGCAGTATCCACAGGCCCTGCTCCACTAATCTGCTTTCATTTGCCGGCTGTTCTATAGCTGTATTACTCAGTAATAGCTGTTCGGCTTCACCAACCATTGTGGCGTATTGCTGTTGGCTGATTTCACTGCGCTCAAGTTGCTGCTGATACTGCCGTTGCTGATCGCGAAATATATCTATATTGGCTTGCTCAGACTGGCTGTGCTGGGTCAATTCTTGCCCACCGCGAGAGGCAAAAAGTCTGGGCAAAAATGGATAGACCACAAACGCAGCGGCGACGATTAGGATTAATGTTATTCCCAGCCACAAATTCATTTATTCGGCTCTCCATTACTCTTTTTCAACAGCTCGCGCAGGCGCTGCTGATCTTTGGAACTAACCGGCTCTGCAACGACAGCAGTGGTTTTTTGACGCTGGAAAATTCGAACTAAAATCAGCAAGCCTACAAGCAGTAAAACGATGGGTGCAGCCCAAAGCGCCCAGGTGTTTTGTTTAACCTGTGGTCGGTAGAGAATAAAGTCTGAGTAGCGACTGCTGAGATAGGTTTTAATTTGATCGTTGGTCTTGCCCTCTTCCAATAGGCGCTGAACCTGATTGCGCAAATCAACAGAGATAGGTGAGTTGGAGTCGGCAAGATTCTGGTTCTGGCATTTCGGGCAGCGCAATTCTTGAATTAACTGCTGGTAGCGTGGACGCAGGGACTCATCAGAGAAGTCGACCACATCGACACCGGCGATCAGATCGCAGGAGATGAACAGCAACAGAAAGAGACCGAGCTTATTGATCATTGGCTTCGTCCACTAGCTGTGTGTAGAGGTCGCGGAATTCTTTATTCCAGATACGCTCGTCGACCACACCGACGCGACGGTGACGGATCATTCCCTGGGCATCAACCAGATAGGTTTCCGGTGCGCCATAGACTCCGAGATCAATACCCAGTGTTCCGCGGGGATCAAAAATAGTGAACTGGTAGGGATCGCCGCGTTCAAGCAGCCACTGTTTGGCGAGTATGCGGTTGTCTTTGTAATTGAGACCAATAATCGCAACGCCCTGCTCGGCGAGGCCATTGAGGTAAGGATGTTCGATTCGGCAGGCAAAGCACCAGGTGGCCCAGATATTGACCAGTACGACCTGCCCGTTTGCGCTGTCACCGCGAAAATCTTTATCGCTGACCTGACGCTCAGGATTATTGAGTTCTTCGAGCGCAAATTCCGGGAAGGGCTTGCCGACCAGTGCCGATGGCAGTTCCTGAGGGTCTTTGCCAAGACTGAAAAACAGAAATGCACCCAGTGCTATGCAGACTAGCAGTGGAATAAAAAGTGTTAATCGATTCATGCTTCGACCGCTCCCTGTTTTCTGTCTGCTGTCTTGCTGTGAGTCCGTCGACGGCGGTAGCGTTTATCCATCACCGCGAGCAGTCCGCCGAGGCTGATCATAATGCCGCCGAGCCAGATACAGCGCACAAAGGGTTTTACATGCAGGCGAATCGCCCAGGCATCACCTTTTAAGGGTTCACCGAGAGAGACATAGAGATCACGACTGATGCTGGCATCTATATCGGCTTCGGTCATCACTTGCTTGCGGGCGCTGTAACTGCGTTTTTCCGGGAAGAGCACAGTGATTAGCTGGCCGTCTTTAAAGGCGGATATCTGTCCGCGGCTGGCGGTATAGTTTGGTCCCTGCACCTTGTCGAGACGATCAAAGCGAAATTCATAACCGGCCACTTGCTGACTGTCTCCGGGCACCATGCGCAGATCTTTCTGCACATCATAGACAGTGCTCAGGCCAACTCCTACGGCGCAGACGGCTATACCTATATGAGCACAGAGCATGCCCCAGTAGCTGGCGGAAAGTTTTTTAACATTGCCAATAGCAAAGCCGCCATGGCTGAGTTTGTCCCAGAGGTCTTCAAGGCTCATGGTTACAACCCAGAAACTCACGCCAAGGGTAATCAGGGCGATGATTGAGTAGCTGGCCCATGAGATTTCTTCAGCGAGAATCAGCGGCAGCAGCAAGCCGGCAATCAGGCTGACAATAAATGGCACTGCACCCTTCTGACGAAGTATCCGCACATCGGTTTTTTTCCAGCGGCTGAAAACGGCAAAGCCCATGGCGACCATTAAGCCGAGGGTCAGGGGTACAAAAAAGAAATTAAAGTACGGCGGGCCAACGGATATCTTGCCCATATTTAGCACATCGGCAATTAGCGGATAGAGGGTGCCGATCAGGATCATGGCAGTGGCTGTGACCAATAAAATATTGTTAAACAGCAGGTGCATTTCTCGCGACCAACTGTTGTAACTGGCAGTGTTTCCTGACTGAGCCTGCATAGCTGGCCCACGCAGGGCAAATAGCAACAGTGAGCCACCCACTACCAGCGCTAAAAAGGCGAGGATAAAGACACCGCGCTCTGGATCACTGGCAAAGGCATGTACTGAGGTCAGCACGCCGGAGCGCACCAGAAAGGTTCCGAGCAGACTCAAGGAGAAGGCGAGTATTGCCAGCAGTAATGTCCAGCTGCGGAATACACCGCGCTTTTCGGTGGCGGCAATACTGTGGACTAAAGCTGTGCCGACCAACCATGGCATAAAGGAGGCATTTTCGACCGGATCCCAAAACCACCAGCCGCCCCAACCCAATTCGTAGTAAGCCCACCAGCTGCCCAGAGTGATGCCGATGGTGAGAAATACCCAGGCGGTATTGATCCAGGGCCGTGACCAGCGCGCCCAGGCACTGTCAAACTGACCACCGATTAAGGCGGCGACAGCAAAGGCGAAAGGCACTGAGAAACCGACATAACCCATATATAGCATCGGTGGGTGAACGATCAGGCCGATATCCTGCAACAGCGGATTTAAGTCACCGCCTTCAACCGGAGAGAACGGCAATATGCGCGCAAAAGGATTGGAGGTGAGCAGTAAAAATAGCGCGAAGCCTACGGCGATAGCACCGAGAATCGACAGTACCCGCGCGGACAATACTAGTGGCAGATGGCGGCTATATATTGCTACGGCGGCAGACCAGCCGGCCAGTATCAATGCCCAGAGCAGCAGTGATCCCTCGTGGGCACCCCAGACGGCGCTGAATTTAAAATGGTCGGGCAGCAGGGTATTAGAATTATTGGCCACATACTGCAGGGAGAAGTCATCTTGCAGAAAGGCTGTTGCCAGGCAGGCAAATGAGATGGCTAAAATAACAAACTGACCCAGTGCCAATGAATGACCCAGTCGCATCCATGAGCGGTATCCGGCAAACGAGCCAACCATGGGGACGATTGTCTGAACCACGGCTAGACAGAGTGCGACAATTAATGCGCTATGACCTAGCTCTGCTGTCATTCTTTATTGTCCAAAGTGTATTTGTTACCCGCACCTGTATTTTCCTCTTCAAGCTGTTCCTGCTTGCGCGCATAGGCCTCATTCATAGCCTCGGCAACTTCTGGCGGAGTGTAGTTCTCATCGTGTTTGGCGAGTATCTGGGTGGCCTGCAAAACCAAATTTTCATCAACTTTACCTGAGGCGATGGCCGCTTCGCCTTCGGCAAACAGGTCTGGCAGTATGCCGGTGTGCTCTACGGTCAATGTCTCTATGCCGTCGGTAACCTGAAACTGTACCCAGAGGGAGTCGTCGGCGCGTTGCAGGCTGCCATCAACCACCATGCCCCCGGCACGCAGATAAATATTCTGCGGGGCTTCACCGGACACAATCTGTTCTGGGGTATAGAAGAAGTTGCCGTTTTCCCGCAGCATATAAAGCACT
>Ga0209119_1002247_pt1 | contig 17948 bp, 20 predicted proteins | sample COG_03_FD_184747 | JGI IMG/M metagenome (GOLD analysis project Ga0209119, IMG submission 184747) | Pelagic Microbial community sample from North Sea - COGITO 998_met_03 (SPAdes) (version 2) | ecosystem: Environmental > Aquatic > Marine > Neritic zone/Coastal water | place: Helgoland, sampling... | reverse complement strand
ACATCTAGTAAAAGAAATTGATGCACTTGGTGGTGCAATGGCTCATGCCATTGATCTTGCAGGGATCCAATTTCGTACGCTAAATGCGTCAAAAGGCCCCGCAGTGCGCGCTACGCGCGCACAAGCCGACCGAGGGTTATATCGTAATGCCGTGCGCAATATGCTTGAGCATCAAGAAAACTTGACCATTTTTCAACAATCTTGTGATGATATTATCGTTGAGCAAGATCGCGTTACCGGTGTTGTAACGCAAATGGGCTTAAAATTTAAAGCCAAAACTGTCGTTATCACGGTAGGCACATTTCTAGGTGGCACTATCCACATAGGATTAGAAAATTACAAAGGTGGTAGAGCCGGCGATCCTCCATCAATAGCACTTGCAGAACGCTTACGGGCATTACCATTCAGAGTTGATCGTCTAAAAACAGGTACTCCTGCACGGCTAGATGCACGAACTTTAAACTACGATGTAATGCAACCTCAGCCCGGTGATACACCGTTGCCAGTATTTTCGTTTATGGGGAACGTTGATCAACATCCACGACAAATTCCCTGTTACATCACACATACCAATGAGCGTACCCACGAAATTATCCGGGGTGGATTAGACCGTTCACCCATGTATACTGGTGTCATCGAAGGAATTGGGCCACGTTATTGCCCAAGTATTGAAGATAAAATTAACCGTTTTTCGGATAAAGACTCACATCAAATTTTTGTTGAACCAGAGGGATTAAACTCAATAGAAATCTATCCAAATGGAATTTCAACATCATTGCCATTTGATGTGCAATTTAATTTGGTACGTTCGATTAAAGGATTTGAGAATGCACATATCATTCGTCCTGGATATGCGATTGAATATGACTTTTTTGACCCACGTGATCTTAAACAATCCTTAGAAACCAAGTTTATTGGCGGATTGTTTTTTGCTGGCCAAATCAATGGTACTACCGGTTACGAAGAAGCTGGAGCGCAAGGGTTAATCGCCGGAGCCAACGCAGCATTGCAAACTCAAGACAAAGAAGCGATCAGTTTGCGTCGTGATCAAGCCTACATTGGTGTGTTAATTGATGATTTAGCTACTATGGGTACCAAAGAACCGTACCGCATGTTTACATCTCGAGCTGAATATCGATTATTGTTGCGTGAAGACAACGCTGATATGCGTTTAACACCATTAGGGCGAGAAATTGGTTTGGTCGATGATGTACGTTGGGCAGCATTTAATGAAAAATTAGAACTAATTGAACTAGAAAGACAACGCTTGAAAGGACAATGGATCCATCCGCATCATGCAGCCGTTCCGCTGCTAAATCCGATGCTAAAAAATCCAATAAATCGTGAACATTCTCTTGAAGAAATGATCCGTAGACCGGAAATGACTTATGCCAAGCTAATGGATATAGAGGGTTTAGGCCCTGGTTTGACACATCAACAAGCGGCTGAGCAGGTTGAAATTCAAATTAAATATGCCGGTTACATTGAACGTCAAAAAGATGAAATAGCCAAAACACAACGTCATGAAATGACATTGTTACCACCACAATTTGATTATTCGCAAATTTCAGGATTATCCAATGAGGTGGTCGCAAAATTAACGGATGCGCGTCCAGAAACCTTAGGCAAAGCATCACGCATTTCAGGGATCACGCCTGCGGCGATTTCATTGCTCTTGGTATATTTGAAAAAACATAACATGCTGCGAAAGTCTGCATAAATTTTTTGCATCAGCAATAAGGCGCAGTAAATGACTCAACAGTCACCAGAATTACAAGCACAAGATCAACAACTTGTGCAAAAATTACAATTTTTGATCAGTAAAACGCAGCTAGTTGTGTCAGATGTGCAGCTACAAAAATTAGTGATGTACATCGAAATGATGCACAAATGGAACAAAGCGTATAATTTAACTTCTATTCGCCAGATTGATGATATGTTAGTTAAGCATATCTTAGATTCCATAATAGTAGCCCCACTCCTCAAAGGTAAACGCTTTATCGATGTGGGAACTGGACCGGGATTACCTGGTATTCCACTTGCGATTATGCATCCTGACTATGAATTTGTATTGTTGGATTCATTAGGAAAACGCGTAAGATTTATGCAACAAGTGGCATATGGCCTAAAATTGAATAATATTTTACCGGTACAATCACGGGTAGAAGAATACACAGACCCGCATGGATTCGATGGTGTGATATCACGAGCGTTTGCAAGTATAAAAGATATGTTGCACTGGTGCGGTCATTTGGTAAATACTAACGGGGAGTTCTTAGCGTTAAAAGGGCAATACCCAGAGAACGAACTAACCGATATGCCGGCAGGTTATGCACTAACTGAATGTGTACAACTGCATGTACCACAACTGATTGGTGATCGTCACTTGATCAGAATTAAATCAACCGCTTAATCAGATAAAGAGAATGCCGCGTGGCTAAAATTATTGCAATAGCGAATCAGAAAGGTGGAGTAGGTAAAACCACGTCGACAGTGAACGTAGCAGCGTCCATGGCTGCAACTAAACGTCGGGTTTTATTGATCGATCTTGATCCGCAAGGAAATGCAACGACCGCCAGTGGTGTGTCTAAACACGATGTTGAAAACACGTGTTATGAATTACTCATCGAAGATAAACCTGCCAAAGAAGTGATCATCACAGAAACAAGCGGAAAATATCATTTGATTGCAGGTAATTCAGATAATACCGCCGCCGAGGTCAAATTGATGGAGTTGTATGCACGAGAAGTTCGCTTGCGCAATGCGCTCGAGACGGTTCGTGATGATTATGATTTTATTTTTATTGATTGCCCGCCATCATTGTCACAGTTAACAGTGAATGCATTAGCCGCTGCCGATTCAGTGATTGTTCCCATGCAGTGTGAATATTATGCACTGGAAGGCTTAACGGAATTGATGGGCACAATTGAAAAATTAGCATCAGTTGTCAACAAAGATTTATGCATCGAAGGGATTTTACGAACGATGTATGATCCGCGTAATCGATTGGCCAATGATGTATCAGAACAACTAAAACGACATTTTGGAAAGCTGGTGTACCGCACAGTGATACCTCGCAATGTTCGTTTGGCAGAAGCACCCAGTTACGGTACACCAGTGATGTACTATGACAAATCTTCAACCGGTGCTAAGGCTTATCTGGCATTAGCAGGGGAAATTCTCCGTCGTAAAGACACCGTTGCCACACAAAAAATTGCATAGGAAATAATATAAAATGGCTGGAAAAAGTAAAGGGTTAGGTCGAGGATTAGATGCGTTGTTAAGCACCTCGCGCAGCGCTGCCCCTGATGCAGTTAATTCTGATGGACAGCCTAGTTCCGTTTCTCTTGACGGCTCATTACGTCATATTCCAATCGAATTTTTACAACCGGGTAAGTATCAACCGCGCAAAGATATGTCGCCTGATGCCCTTGAAGAATTATCAACATCGATTAAAGCTCAAGGGATTATTCAACCGATAGTTGTTCGCAGTGTCGGAGAAAACAAGTATGAAATTATTGCAGGCGAACGTCGCTGGCGGGCATCGCAAATGGCAAAACTGCATGAAGTACCTTGTTTAATCAAAGAAGTGCCAGATGAAGCAGCCGTCGCGATTGCGCTAATTGAAAATATACAACGTGAAGATCTCAATGCGATGGAAGAAGCCCAAGCGCTTGATCGCCTTATGAAAGAATTTGAATTAACTCACCAAGAAGTAGCCCAAGCAGTAGGTAAATCACGTACAACAGTCACCAATTTATTACGCTTAAATTCGTTAACTGATGAAGTAAAAAAGTTGCTTGAGTACGGTGATATTGAAATGGGCCATGCCCGAACCTTACTCGCATTATCGGGAGAAACGCAAGTTGAAGCAGGCAAACATGTTGCTGGCAAAAGCCTTAGTGTGCGTGAAACTGAAAATTATGTGCGTAAATTACTCAATCCACCACCAGAAGCTGTAGCTAAACAAGTCGACCCGGATGTAGCACGTCTACAAACCGATCTAGCTGAAAAAATCGGTGCACACGTTAAAATCAATGCCAATAAGCAAGGCAAAGGCAAAGTCGTCATCGATTTTACTGATTTAGAACAATTAGACGGCATCTTAGGCTTTTTCAAGTAATAAAAAGTCATTCAATTGGGCGTAAAAGTTTACGACTTTGGATCTACTACTTTCACATTATCTAGGCTTTTAAAGGGCTTAAGTTCCTATTTACAGTACATTATCATCTAAATGTATGCACACCATCATAATTATCATTGATCTTTATTAGTTGAAATAATCCACAGTCTCAGTATACTTCCATCCGCTAAAGTTAGGATTTAATGTAAGAGAGTTAATGTGGTGTATTCAATGGTTGGTAAAGGTAAGATACTAGCCAAAAAGACATTCCAATTACAACTCTGTATAATCGCGATTTGTTCGCTACTTTTCCTAGTTATTTTCAACACCTATGCAGGCCTATCTTATTTGATTGGGGCTGGTATTAGTGTATTACCTAGCATGTTTTTTGCATTTTTCGCGTTCCGGTTTGCCGGCGCAACCAAAAAAGAGTTAGTGATGCAGAGCTTTAGCCAAGGCTCAAAACTAAAATTGGCAATGACAATTATATTATTTGTGATGGCATATCAATTAACACTGCTGCAACCGGTGTTCATGTTAATTGGATTTGCGATCACAACGGCGACGCATACCATTTGTATCATTTGGATGAGCAAGCGCTAAACAACAATTTCTAATTAAACGTGGGTTATACAATGGCATCTGAATATACGACTTCTGAATATATCCAACACCATTTAACCAATGCTGTCATGTGTACTACCGAAAATGGTATTGCATTTAACAAAGCTTGTAGCGATGCAGGTTTCTGGTCATGGCACATCGACACACTTTTGTGGTCAATTGGTTTGGGTGTTCTTTTCTTATGGGTTTTCACCAACGCTGCTCGCAAGGCAACAACAGGTGTTCCTACAAAAGGGCAAGCATTTATTGAAATGACCATTGAGTTTGTTAATTCAAACGTTAATGAGACCTTTCATGGTAAAAATGCCGTTATCGCACCATTAGCATTAACCATATTCGTATGGGTGTTATTGATGAACTTGATGGATTTAGTACCGGTTGATATTTTACCAACTATTGCTGGTTTCATCGGATCGAGTGCATTTGGTATGGACCCGCATGATGTATACATGAAAGCGGTACCAACAACAGATTTAAACTTGACCTTTGCTTTAGCGTTAGGGGTGTTTTTCTTAATTATTTATTATTCAATTAAGATTAAAGGCATCAGCGGTTTCGTTAAGGAATTAACGATGCAACCGTTTAACCATTGGGCATTTATCCCAGTCAATTTCATTTTAGAATCAGTAACATTAATCGCTCGTCCGTTATCACTTGCCCTACGTTTGTTCGGTAACTTATATGCCAGTGAATTAATATTTATTCTAATCGCAACTCTAGGTTTATGGCAGTTACCACTGCATTTCCCTTGGGCTGTATTCCACATTTTGGTTCTGCCGTTACAAGCGTTTATTTTCATGATGTTAACCATCGTGTACTTAAGCTTGGCACATGAAGACCATTAATAGTTTTTTTTAACTTTAACTTTAACTTTAAACTTTAACTACGAAAACTCGGAGACATAAAATGTTATATATCGCAGTTGCTCTACTAATCGGAATGGGTGCCCTAGGTACCGCTATTGGTTTCGGTATCTTAGGTGGTAAATTCTTAGAATCTGCTGCTCGCCAACCAGAACTTGCACCACAATTGCAAGTTAAAATGTTCATCGTAGCAGGTCTTATTGATGCTATCGCGATGATCGGTGTTGGTATCGCTCTTTACCTATTGTTCGCGGTTGGTGCTTAATTTTATTAAACCCGAAAGTTTAGCGAACATTAAATAGGAGGAGTCGACGTGAACATTAACGCCACTCTAATAGGTCAGGCAATCGCATTTGCTGTTTTTGTATGGTTCTGCATGAAGTTCGTGTGGCCACCACTACTAGGCGCAATTGAAGAGCGTCAGAAAATTATAGCCGATGGGCTAGAAGCTTCTGACCAAGCTGAAAAAGATCTAGCGGTTGCTCAAGCACAAGCTGCTGAACAACTTAAAGAAGCCAAAGCGCAAGCAGCGGAAATCATCGAGCAAGCCAAAAAGCGTGCCAAAGTCTTAGTTGACGAAGAAACGCAACGTGGTCACTCAGAGCGTGAGAATATCATTGCCCAGGGTTATGCTGAAATTGATGCTGAACGTAATCGTGCCAAAGAAGATTTGCGTAAGCAAGTATCTGCTTTAGCCATTGCTGGTGCTGAGAAAATATTAGCACGTGAAATCGATAAAGATGCGCAAGCCGACATTGTTGCAAAACTTGTCGACGAGCTATAAGGGAGAATGAGCCATGTCTGAATTGACTACCGTTGCTCGCCCTTACGCCAAAGCGGCTTTTGATTTCGCGGTCGAAAAACAAACCGTCGCCCAATGGCAAGAAATGCTGGTATTCGCTGGCGCTGTAGCACAGGATGCATCGATCAAAGAAATATTGAAAGGTGCCTACTCTGCGAGCAAGCTAGCTGAAATCTTTATCGGTGTTTGCGGTGAACAAATCGACGAAAATGGTCAAAACCTAATTAGGGTTTTGGCAGAGAACAAACGCTTATCAGCATTACCTGATGTGGCTACGTTGTTTAGTCAGTATAAAGCTGAATTTGATAAAGAAATTGAAGTAGATGTCACATCTGCCATCAAACTTACCAAAGCACAACAAACCAGTATCAGTGCAGCGCTAGAAAAACGTTTGTCACGCAAAGTAAATCTGATTTGTAACGTGGATAAGGCAATTGTAGCTGGCTTAATAATTAAAGCTGGCGATACAGTTATCGATGGTTCCATACAAACTAAATTAAACCGTCTAGCAGACGCGTTACAAGCATAACGGGGATAAGAGCATGCAACTTAATTCCACTGAAATTGCAGAACTAATCAAGCAACGCATTGAGAAGTTTGAAGTAGTAAGTGAAGCTCGAAATGAAGGTACCATTGTTGGTGTAACCGACGGTATCATCCGCATTACTGGCTTAGCAGCTGTAATGCAAGGAGAAATGATCGAGCTTCCTGGTGGCCGCTACGCTATCGCACTTAACTTAGAACGAGATTCTGTTGGTGCAGTAGTAATGGGTCCATACCAGGATCTTCAAGAAGGCAATAAAGTACTTTCAACCGGTCGTATCCTAGAAGTACCAGTAGGCCCAGGTCTATTAGGTCGTGTAGTAAACACACTAGGTGAGCCAATCGATGGTAAAGGCGCAATCGAAGCTGCTGGTTTTGAGCCAGTAGAAAAAATTGCACCAGGCGTAATCGAGCGTCAATCAGTTGATCAACCAGTACAAACAGGCTACAAGTCTGTTGACTCGATGATCCCAATCGGTCGTGGCCAGCGTGAGCTAGTTATCGGTGACCGTCAAACGGGTAAAACTGCATTAGCAATCGATGCCATCATCAATCAAAAAGATACAGGTATTAAATGTGTTTACGTAGCTATTGGCCAAAAAGCCTCTACTATTGCTAACGTAGTACGCAAACTAGAAGAGCACGGTGCCCTTGCTAACACGATTATCGTAGCAGCTTCTGCATCTGAGTCTGCAGCATTGCAGTACTTATCAGCATATTCTGGTTGTACCATGGGTGAATACTTCCGTGACCGCGGTGAAGATGCGTTAATCGTATATGATGACTTATCTAAGCAAGCTGTTGCGTATCGTCAAGTATCATTGCTACTTAAACGTCCTCCGGGTCGTGAAGCATACCCTGGTGACGTATTCTATCTTCATTCACGTTTACTTGAGCGTGCTGCTCGTGTTAACGCTGATTATGTTGAAAAATACACAAACGGTGAAGTTAAAGGTAAAACAGGTTCATTAACTGCTTTACCTATCATCGAAACGCAAGCCGGTGACGTATCTGCTTTCGTACCAACTAACGTAATCTCAATTACCGATGGTCAGATATTCTTAGAAACTGACTTGTTTAACGCGGGTATTCGCCCAGCTGTTAACGCAGGTATTTCAGTATCACGTGTTGGTGGTGCTGCACAAACTAAAATCATCAAAAAGTTAGGTGGCGGTATCCGTCTAGCCCTAGCTCAGTATCGTGAATTAGCGGCGTTCTCGCAATTTGCTTCTGATCTTGATGACGCAACACGTGCTCAATTAGAGCATGGTGAGCGCGCAACCGAACTAATGAAACAAAACCAGTATGCTCCTTTATCGGTAGCAGACATGGCGTTGTCATTGTTCGCGATTGAGAAAGGTTTCTTAAAAAATGTCGAATTGAACAAAGTTCTAGACTTCGAAGCGTCTTTGCATTCATATATGAGTTCAGAGCATGCTGAGTTAGTCAAGACTATCAATGAGACTGGTAACTATAACGGCGACATTGAAAAGCAACTTAACGATGCTTTAACTACGTTTGTAAACACACAATCATGGTAATCAATGAGCTCTAGTAAGGTAACTTACTGGAGCGTTTCGTTAGGTAATCGGAGAAATAGTCATGGCTAGCGGTAAAGAAATTAAAGGTAAGATTGGGAGTATTAAGAATACTCAAAAGATTACCAGTGCGATGGAAATGATGGCTGCGTCTAAAATTAGAAAGGCGCAAAACCGCATGGCTTCTGGCCGCCCATATGCACAAAACATGCTAAAAGTGATTGGTCATATTGCCAATGGTAACCTCGAATATCGCCATCCATATATGGAGGCGCGTGAGGTCAAACGTGTAGGTTACATCGTTGTTTCTACAGATCGTGGATTATGTGGGGGTCTTAACTCCAACTTATTCAAGAAAGTAGCAAGAGATGTAAAAGCACAACGCGATAACGGAGTTGAGGTTGCGTTTGCAGCATTAGGTTCAAAAGCAGTTGGGTTTTTCTCACGTTTTGGTGGTTCTGTATTAGCTGCAGAATCAGGACTAGGTGATAAACCATCGGTTAGTGACGTGGTTGGGATTGTTCGAGTCATGCTTAATGCATACGACAAGGGCGAGCTTGATCAGGTTAACTTAGTGTTCAATCATTTTGCGAGCACTATGGTACAAGAACCGGTGATCAATCAATTGTTACCTTTGCCTAAATCAGAAAACGAAAGCGTACAACACCGCTGGGATTATATATACGAGCCGGATCCAAGAGATATTTTGGAAACATTAATGGTTCGTTACATTGAATCTCAGGTATATCAAGGCGTTGTTGAAAACATAGCTTCTGAGCAAGCAGCGAGAATGGTAGCGATGAAGGCGGCAACAGATAATGCCGGTAACTTAATCGACGAATTGCAACTGGTATACAACAAAGCACGTCAAGCTGCGATCACACAAGAGATTAGTGAGATTGTTGGCGGCGCGGCAGCGGTGTAGGCAAAGGTTTAATAAGGTATATAGAGGACAAATTATGAGTCAAGGTAAGGTCGTCCAAATCATTGGTGCTGTTGTGGATATTGAATTTCCACAAGATGCAGTACCACGTGTTTATGACGCACTAAAAGTGACCGAAGGTGGCTTAGAAGGGTTAACCCTTGAAGTGCAACAGCAATTAGGTGGCGGAGTTGTCCGTAGTATCGCATTAGGTACTACCGATGGTTTAAGCCGTGGTTTAGCAGTTATGAATACCAATGCTCCAATTCAAGTACCTGTAGGTGTTAAAACCTTAGGTCGAATTATGGATGTATTAGGTAATCCTATCGACGAAGCAGGTCCAATCGGTGAAGAAGAGCGTATGTCTATTCACCGTGAAGCGCCAAGCTACGAAGAACAGTCAAGTTCAGTTGAACTACTAGAAACAGGTATCAAAGTTATCGACTTGGTATGCCCGTTTGCTAAAGGTGGTAAAGTTGGATTGTTCGGTGGTGCTGGTGTTGGTAAAACTGTAAACATGATGGAATTGATCCGTAACATCGCGATCGAGCACAGCGGTTACTCAGTATTTGCTGGTGTTGGTGAGCGTACTCGTGAAGGTAACGATTTCTATCATGAAATGAACGATTCTAACGTACTTGATAAAGTGTCGTTAGTATACGGTCAGATGAATGAGCCTCCTGGAAACCGTTTACGTGTAGCACTGACTGGCCTAACTATGGCGGAAAAATTCCGTGATGAAGGTCGTGATGTATTATTCTTCGTTGATAACATTTATCGTTATACCCTAGCGGGAACCGAAGTATCTGCACTACTTGGTCGTATGCCATCAGCAGTAGGTTATCAGCCTACACTAGCTGAAGAAATGGGTGTATTACAAGAGCGTATTACGTCAACTAAAGCGGGTTCAATCACATCTATCCAAGCGGTATACGTACCTGCGGATGATTTGACCGATCCATCACCTGCAACTACCTTTGCTCACTTAGATGCAACAGTAGTATTGTCTCGTGATATCGCTTCATTGGGTATTTACCCTGCGGTTGACCCGTTAGATTCAACCTCACGTCAACTTGACCCATTAGTTATTGGTCAAGAGCATTATGATACTGCTCGTGGTGTTCAATCTGTACTGCAAAGATATAAAGAGCTTAAAGATATAATCGCCATCCTTGGTATGGACGAGTTATCTGAAGAAGATAAGCAAGTGGTAACCCGCGCACGTAAGATCCAGCGTTTCTTATCACAGCCGTTCTTCGTTGCTGAAGTATTTACTGGTTCTCCTGGTAAGTACGTGTCACTTAAAGACACTATTAGTGGCTTTAAAGGCATTCTTGCAGGTGATTACGATGACATGCCAGAGCAAGCGTTCTATATGGTTGGTTCTATTGACGAAGCATTGGAAAAAGCTAAAGCCTAAGGCTTTAGCTTCATGCTACACAATACCCTAATATAGGAGGTCACATGGCAGAAGTTACCGTACGTCTTGATGTGGTAAGTGCAGAAGAAGCGATTTTTTCTGGTGATGTTGAAGCAATTCAGGTTACTGGTAGTGAAGGCGAGCTAGGTATTCATCCTGGTCATGCCCCATTACTGACTAACATTCGTCCTGGTATGGTGCGTTTGGTCCAAAACGGCAAAGAAGAGTTTATCTACATTGCTGGTGGTACCCTTGAAATTCAACCAAATACAGTGACTGTGTTAGCCGATACGGCTATCCGTGCTGATGATTTGGATGAAAGTGGTGCTGAAGAAGCTAAACGTCATGCTGAAGAGATGATTGCTAATCAAGGTGCTGACTTTGACCATAAAGCAGCATCAATTCAATTAGAAGAAGCTTTAGCGCAATTACGATTGATTCGTCAATTACGCGGCTAGTACTCCAATCAAAGTAATTGATTAAAAACCCAGCTTCGGCTGGGTTTTTTTATGGAAATAACAAAACCGTTCTAAAAAATGGAACAATATGACAAATTTAATGATGTTTAATTCTATTAAGTGATTGTCTATGCTTATTACATGACGTTAATAGAGAAATAATCATGCAATTTATCAGAAAATCAAAAGACCGCGGCGTAGCAGATTTAGGTTGGTTACAGAGTCACCATACTTTTTCATTTGGTGAATACCATGATCCTGAACATATGGGTGTCTCTGCACTGCGCGTCATTAATGACGACATAGTCCAGCCAGCTAAAGGGTTTGCGACACATGGACATAAAGATATGGAAATTATTTCGTATGTGATCAGTGGCGCAATAGCACATAAAGACAGCGAAGGAAACGAAGCGATTATTCCTGCCGGTGATGTTCAAATTATGAGTGCTGGGCGAGGTATACGCCATTCTGAATATAACCCTTCAACTGAGGCTGAGACCAACTTTTTACAGATATGGATACAACCTAATAAAAAAGGGGTAAAGCCGACGTATGGTCAAATGACAATAGAATCAAAAGGGACATTGACCCCATTAGTAACCCCTGACGGACGCGATAACAGTTTAATCATGAACCAAGATGCTAGTTTGTATAAATTACGAATGGGTGAAGATGAGGAATTAACACTAGCTAATGCTGCGCGCCATGGGTACTTGCACATAGTAAACGGTGAGGTGACAGCGGCCGGTCAGATATTTAGTGCTGGGGATGCATTTGCGTTAGGACCTCATGAAAAAGTAAAGCTACAAGCTAAAACTGGGTTAGAGGCATTATGGTTTGATTTGCCGTGAGTTTAAACTAGACGATAATTTGTTAACTTGTAAAAAATTAAGTAAAACACCAAATACATCCTGCAAAGGATCATTTAAGGTAAGGACTAGGTCAGATTTGCATGTACAAGCAGAAAAATATCAAGAACAGACCTAACTAACCTCGCTTAATATTGCAAATACCGGCACCTACCATAATCAAGGCTAATGCTAATAGTACATTTATGCTTAGATAACCGATGCCAAACAGTGCCAACAGCATAGTAGATAAAACGGGTGTCGCAAAACTCAATGACGCAAGCCAAGATTGATGGCCAAATTTCATACCAATATCCCATAGATAAAAAGCCCCACCAACGGGGCCTAAACCGAGTAATATTATTGCCAATATATTGATTCCGTTTATTTGTATAAATGTTGACAAGGTATTCGCTTCTAATACCAAATGACAAATAAGCGCTAGTAAAGCCACAACTAAACTCATCCAACCAATATCTTCAACATGGTTATTACTTTTTCCCATGTACCATGAATAACTAGACCAAATGAGTGCAGCGATCAGTGCATAGCCGTAACCAACTGCATCATTACTCGCAAAGCTATCAGCCACATCGAATACTTCGCCATCGGTTATCACTACTCCAGCACCAATGAAGCCAATACTCGCGCCCAATAGAGTTAACCATCGGTTTCCTGGTGATGATACATATAAGGCTAAGAGTAGAGGCCATAAGTAACAAACTAAGCTGACCTGAAGAGCCGGAGCGTGCCGGATTGCCATGAAGTAAAAAAAATGAAAACCAAACAATCCACCAACACCGACAAACCATTGAGAATAGGTTAATTTAGGAAGAGTAAAGAGCGGTTCACGATACCAAGCCCGTTTAAGTAATACGAGTAACCCCGAGATAAAAAAGCACAACGCCAATAACAGAAATGGTGGGACCATATTCGTCAACACACTTAATAACGCTAATGAAGCCCACATCGCGATGGCGATTACACCAATAGATGTGGGATTGATGGGGAATGAAGAGGCTTTGGTTGAATTAAACATGTTGTAGTGGGCTCTACTTATAAGATAATGACAGAGTATATTGTCAGAGGAACACAAAGACTGTTATTGTAAGCTGATAATACATTGATTTGGAAGCTATTTATGCTCACACACATTACACTAGTACTACCGCAATTTAGGCACTCATAGCAATAAAAACATTATTTTATAGAGGCACTAGATCCCATTGAGGCGATTAAGTTTCGTATGGAACAACAAGGGCTTGCCTTAAGTTAGGACGTAATCCCATACCTAATCCGGCCTCACCTTACTAAACACCTTTCCTAAAGATGCATATTGCGCTGCGCCTAGTCGCGCTAACGGATTAATTGCCAACGCATCGATGGTCATTCGACCGTCTTGCTGGTTTTCTTCTGTGTTTTGTATAGCCCGATCATCCACATATAACGATAACGCTTCGACAAACACCAACTGTTGTGGGGTGTTACCCAATTCTTGAATGCTATGGACTTTGCAATAATAGGCAATAGGGCAATCTTTGATGCGCGGCAAAGGCCAGTCTTCTTGAGGTGTTAATACCACGTTGTTGGCGGTTACTTCGCTATCACCATAAGGCATGCTGGCTGCTGTTCTGGTGACGATTTCGGCTTGCGCGGCATGCGCAATATGCACAATACACTCTGCGCCAACCTGTAAATTGGTGACCGTATCTTTGGCCGAGCCGTCGGGCTTTTTACCCATGGACAACATCATTAAGGGCGGATCGCTACATACAGCATTGAAGTAAGAAAACGGCGCTAAATTATGCGATTTATCCTCATTAAGGCTTAACACCCAAGCTATAGGACGTGGAATGATAGTTTGCGTCATTAAATGATAGACACGATTGCTTGATAAAGCTGATAGGTCGATGTGCATTGTTTAGCGACACGCTAACTGCAAACAATCTTCCATTTTCTTAAAATATTTGTCAGCAAGCTGGGTTGGCATGATGTACTTGACTCGTTTATCGTTGTCATCATTTTTTAGTATGATCATGTTTTTAGCCAATAACGATTTGATCCGTCGGTGACTCGTTCTCTCTGAAGTACCAGGTAACATATTGGCAATTTCTGTAACAGAAATTTTCATGTCACTAAACCATACACTGGCGCATACATTGAGTAGGCGCTCTTCTACCGAATCTATCTCTGGAAACGATGGGAGTTTTTGAACGGCTTGCGCCAAATGCAAAAACTTAAAATACATATTATTACTGGCCATTACTCTATGATCCTTGTACTGCATTTTCTAACACACTGTACAATTATAACTCAATTTGGCGGAATAGCTAAAGTGGTTTGTGTACGAGAATACGTATGAAGTTTGTGGTGACCGGGTGACCAGCCCATTAAAAATCGTTCAAAGTCAGCCCATGCAATAGGGTATAACCCCCGCCATTCGCGCTCTAGATGGTCTAATTGAACTTGCTCTAATCGGTCGTGCAGGGCATGGCGGATATGAGCAAAATAATTATCCAGCATCAATGGTGCAAAATCGGTAAGTGTTTGTGAAGAAAAAGCACTTCCAATGAAATACACGACATCCACAATCCCTACACCTCTCCCACAATATTGAAAATCGACGGCTGCAACATCGTTATGTTCGTCGCTAAAACAAAAATTAGCTATCTTGGCATCACCATGCAACAGGGTTTTAAATGTCGCATTACACAGTTGTTCATCGAGGGTTTTAGCTGCTTGCTTGAGAGCTGAATGTGGCATATTGGCATATTCATCAGGGCGGGTTGCTAAATGCCAATATGTACCCTGATGCCATTGATTATTGATGTCGATGGGTTGCTGAGCAGGTGTTTGCATAAATGTCGCGTGAAAATAAGCTAACCATTTGATCACGCTCGCTGCAATTGGACTAATTTCCATTACGGTCAAGGGGGATTGTGGGGTGTTGTTTATTATAGGTGCGTGTTCGTAGCGTAAGGAAAACCCTTGAGCATCTAGATCTTCCATGATGAATACGAGTTGAGAGTCATCACCTTGACCCACATAAAGTTTAGGTACGCGACAATGTGAATCGGTTTTGCAGGCTATTTGTTGATAAAAAATTAATTCATTAAAGTATGAGGAAAGCTTTCGTTGGTGTCCAAAATCACTTTGCCAGCCTCTTGGATGGTCGCGTTGTTGCGTCTGAATATCTATAGTTTTGACAATCACAAATTGGGCACCGATACGATAACGCGTAATATTCCCATATCCGCTCCATAACCTTTGTACGGTTTCAATATATTCAATATCGGGTGTGCTAAATTGCTGAGTCAGGATCTGGATAATCGACGATTTGTTCATGCTAGGCTCTGAATATGATTTTCAGTATTAACGAGATTATACATTTTTTTAAACAGGATACACTTCGAACGGCGCAAATGTGCAGAAGTCGCGCAGTAAACGTAAAGTAATGTAAAGACCGGAACTTACCATAGCAGACACTCTTCAAAGTGATGCGTCTGATAATCTTATCGACGGATTGGCTTATGCGCAATTTAGTGATGGTGAAGTAGATGAGCTAAGCTTTCATTTATCGGTATAAGCAAACCGTTCCCAGTGTTGTTGCATAGCTGCTTGTAATTCTTCCAGTGAACGACAATCGATGCCATATAATTGCGCCAATGTATAGGCGCACGCTTCGAGTGTGGACATACTATTGGGTTTGTTAGCTTTACGGATCCGGTATCTGGTTGCCTCTGCTTGGGCAAAAGTCAGTGCCGGAATTGTATGTAATTGTGGGTGTTGCATCCATATCTTGTGAGTTTTCCGCCAACTTCCATCTAACAAAATGATCTGCTTGAAAGAGTGTTCTCTAAATGAGGTCGTTGCATCTGTTGATTGCCTTAATAACTCGGTCGATTTTTTCCAACTTTCCACCGGTATTGCTGACTCACAGGGATAAACGATGACACTATTATTGAGCAATGCGTCGGGTAACACGGTCTCGTTATCAACGATAATAACTTGTGTTGAGGGTATCGCCAATTGCAGTAAGCGCACTGTGTTTTTAGCATGACCAACTTCGCTACTATCTTGTAATATGGTAATCTTTACAGGACAATCAAGCTCCGTAACGTGTGCACAGACACAAGTCGATAGCGGATAATGGCACTTGGGGCAGTAAATTCGCGTGGATTTTTTCATAATGAGTAGGATAACAGGAAACAAGGCAATGTCATCATTGAAAGGTTGCCAGTAACATGAGCTATTATTTCCCCACCACTTCTCATGCTCACACTTACATAGAAAAAAAGAGTTTGTTTCATGCCTATGCAGATACCGCTAATTCTCGGGAACAAGCAATGCACGTCCTCGGCTTACAACAAGCTAAGTATCCTGATGCCCGTCATCACTGTTGGGCGTATTTGATTGGTGATCCGCGCCAACCCATTACGCTTGCCTGTAATGATGATGGTGAACCAAGTGGCACCGCCGGCAAACCCATGTTAAATGTATTGCAACATGGTGATATCGGTAATGTGATGGTGGTGATCAGTCGCTATTTTGGTGGCGTGAAACTGGGTGCCGGTGGATTGGTCCGCGCCTATAGTAAAGCGACGGGCTTAGTACTTGAAAATATAGCAATAACCCCTTATATTCCACTCATCCACATTAGCGTTGCAGTCGCTTTCAAAGACGAACAATTTATTCGGCATTGTGTGACACAGCATCAAGGGCTGGTTGAGGAATGCATCTATAGTTCGCACTCCACGATGCAGATCGCCTTGCCTGAAGCAGCTAAATCCACTTTTATACAACAAATACAATCTAGTTTAATTAAGGAAACCCCATGAACATCAATCATTACTTTGACAACAATGTCGTATCGATCGGCTTTGATTCCGAGCAAGGTCCTGTCAGCTCTGGCGTTATGGCTGCTGGTGAATACACGTTTGGAACTTCTCAAGATGAGCGCATGGTCGTTGTGCACGGTGAAATGACCGTCCAGTTACCGGGTTCTGATACATGGCTGACGATTGCTCAGGGGGCTGAGTTTAATGTAGCGGCCAATGCCGAGTTTAATGTCAAAATTGCACAGCCTTGTGCGTACTTGTGTTATTACGGTTAGGTTTCTCTGCAAATAAGTAGCAACAGTCTAACGGTCTAACTTAAGATCATATTGGCTGCATTTTCGATATAAGGTTCGCTCACTGATCTGTAAATCATGAGCGAGCTGCTGCATATTTCCAGGATATTGTTCAATCACTTGGGCCAAGTAATTTGGTTCGAGTTGCGCTAACGGGATCACCGGTTGCTCGTTATTACTCGTATTGTCTAATAATGGCTTCATTGACAACGGCAAGTGTTCAATATCAATCAACAGATCATGACTCATTATCGCTGCATATTCGACAATATTTTTTAGCTCACGGATATTCCCTGGAAAATTATATTGCGTTAATTGCGTCATGGCTTCTGCGGTGAACGATTTATGTTTAAAGCCGAGCTGTTGCAAAAACAAGGTTGCCAATTCAGGAATATCATCCGCACGTGATTGCAATCGCGGTAAGTGAATGGGAAATGTCGCAATGCGATAATATAAATCCGCTCTAAAAGTCTGTTCTTGTACCATGTCAGGCAGGTTTTTATGGGTTGCACAAATTAGTCTAAACTTAGCCTGTTTTTGTTTAACTCCCCCGACACTGCGATAGGTGCCGGTTTCAATTAAACGTAACAATTTAACTTGAATATTAAGTGGAACATCGCCTATTTCATCAAAAAACAACGTGCCCCCTTCAGCCAAGTCAACCAATCCTTTCTTT
>Ga0209119_1002236_pt1 | contig 17985 bp, 10 predicted proteins | sample COG_03_FD_184747 | JGI IMG/M metagenome (GOLD analysis project Ga0209119, IMG submission 184747) | Pelagic Microbial community sample from North Sea - COGITO 998_met_03 (SPAdes) (version 2) | ecosystem: Environmental > Aquatic > Marine > Neritic zone/Coastal water | place: Helgoland, sampling... | reverse complement strand
GTTTGTTTATTCAGAAATGGACCGGACTCGGTCTACTGCACGACAATACCTTTATATTGTGCATCCATCGACAAAGAAAAAACAACAAAACGTGCTTTCTCGCTTGGAAACGCCAGCAAGTTTGGGATTAAACCCTAGTAAAACCGATACCATTACCAAGTTTTGGGAAAAGGACGCTGCCTGGCTAGGAATCAAAGATGGAGCTGGTTTTGAAGAAACCATTATCCGCATTCAGCGCTGGTGGGCTGATTTAGAAGCTGCTTTGGTCATATACATTACTTATATGAACAAAAGCCCTATAGCAGCACAGCGTCCTGGCTCTTTGGCCTATTTTGGTCACTTGTTTAGTAAAATACATGATAGTTTGAGTTGAAAAATAAAAAATAATTTTACGATGATGGGGGTTTTTAATTTTTTTGATGCATTTACATCTGGGATGGGCAGCAATGGTAGTGTTTGGTTCTTTAACCTGCTTTGGAAAGATTATCTAAGCGCTACCGACCGGTTCTTTTTTGCCCGAACTGGTCCAAAGCAATGGAAGTTTTTTAAAGAAACGTTTCCTGCAGAAAATATATTGGATGTGAATTTTGACGTTTGTGTGTATGATATAAGTTGTATGGAATACCTGTATGATCTTGGATTGTGTGTTGGTATACAAAAACGCAAGCTTATAAGTAATTTATATTTTACAAATGTTAACATTCCTTTGGATTCTATTATATGGTTAAAAGAGCATAATATGGTTTGTTATGCGCATTTATTGCAGTATTCGATTAATAGTAACCATTTGGAGCTATTGAAATATTTATTGGAAAAACAATACTTTTCTAGTTTTGGAAAGGGTGCGAGTTGTGTAAATCGTTATATCACAGATATAACTTCAGTAGAAGCCTTGAATCTTTTTATTGAATATGAGCTCTTTCCTTTTAGTGCTGAAGATGCGTATGCGGAGTTTTGGTCTTATTTCGAAAATCCATATATGTTAGCGTGGATTGTTAATAATCAGCATATAAATGGTTATAATATATGTGATTATATCGGATTTAAAAGACCAAATGACAAAGATCCAGAGCATTGGGGGGATGCGATGAGAGGAAGAACAGAACTTATATTGTGTGATATAAACGCATCAACTGATCCTTTAGTCGTTGAATCCCTTGTGTCCACAATACGATACGAATACGAATATACACTAAATGGGGTATGTTCTTATGTTGGGTGGCATGTAACTAGATTTATATCAACAGAGGAATGCACATGTACCGATCATGAAAGTCACAATACATATAAAGAGCCTTGAATTTTTATTTTCAAAAATCTTCTTCTTCTTCTGGCAGCGCAACATTTTCTGGTCTATCTTGTTTCATATTCTTTTTTACTACATATGAAAATGCTTTAAAATGTTCTAGCTTCTGATTGAAAAAGATTGGTTTCCAATTGTGTTACTCTATCTTCTAAATCTTTTATTCTTTGTTCGGCCCCTTATCCAAATAAAAACGTATATGCTACAATGCAAATGGCTATAAACTGCGCAGTTATGTTTGTATCTACATACATCCTTCTCCATAAAAGCTTGTGGGCAAAAATGTTTAGCACGGTTAGAATCTTGTTGCTTTTATCCCACTGTCCCAGGATACAAATGTAGGAAATAACCAACAAAACAAACCACCACCAAGGTTGCTTTCTCGCTCTCATTTGTTCAATGTAAAGAATGTAGCCGTCTTCTGCTCCTCTCATTAAACTATGTTGTGTTTTTAGCCCCGATAGCATGCGTCGTTTTTGGGCTAAAAGTGCTTTTAAGCGCACTGCTTCTTCGTCGATTTGTTTAATGTTTGCTTTACTTTCTCGGATAACATCTTTTTGAATGGAACTTTGATCCGGAATGAAAAATTCTTCATCTTCTTCTTCTTCACTCATAATCTCGCCCCTCTTTTATTTTCAAAAAAATTTACATTTTAATAATGCTTTGGACGACACTTGAATCTACTTGGGGATGTTTTTTCAGAATCTTAACTTGGATGCGGGGATCAAAATCTTCCAATTCCACGTCAGGGTTGTAAAGCGACAATACAGTTTGGATAGTACTTAACGCGTTGGTTTCTCCGCCATCAAGCATATCTTTAAGCGCTGGTGATTCTGGATCTAGTTTGTGTTTTTGGACATTCAGTGATTCAATGGCATTTACCAACATAGGCCATGCTTCCTTGGGAACGGGGGGCAAAGGTTTGTTAACCGATTGTGATACCGGAATAATATTTTCTGCACCCGGCACGTCCTTGATGGGCAAATGAAGCGACGAAAGAATCATCTGCTTGATTGCTTTTTTCGGCGAAAAAAAAGCAGTGAGACCAGCTCGCTCCAAATAGCTCTTAACCATTTCATTCTCCTGAATATCTTTCCAAACATTTTGATTATTATTATCGACAGACTCGCTAGCAATAAAAACAATGGGCTCTTTCTCTTCCAAAAAACCATGGGTCAGCTCATCTCCAACGAGCTGTGCATTTTCAATTTCTTTCACCACAGTCATATCTTGTTCAACTAACTGGAGCTTAACATTCAAAGCCTGCAACATGTGTCCAATCTCTTCGGCCCGCATTTCCTGGTAGGGTTGGTATTTTTGCATAGCAGATATAAAATCCGTACAAGCAGCAATCTCAACTTGATTACTGCTACCATCTATTCCATAAATAGAGCGCATCATATCATTGTAGCTAGTAGTATTTTTCCAATTCAGCCCCAAAAAATAAGCTCGAGCTTTCCAATGATCTTTGCGCTCATAATTTTTCCACGCCTCTTCGCCTACCGGGCGAGGAAGCATGGTTTCGATAAAATGCTGCAGCGCTGGAAAACGTTCCACTTCTTCTTCAGATAGAGGACGGTTCTCGTACCCATTTTGCATCAAATAAATGAATGCATCGGAATCAATATCTCTATCAGACTGATAAGCAGAAAGCGGTGGAGAATGTGTTCGGCGCTGAACTAGCTCGTAATCAGATCCTACAAACGGATAGATTATTGATGGATGTACCATACGAACATGCATCGCTACATATGCGCGTGCAATTTGGCTAGCATCTTTAATATTTTTAAAGCCAGTATGATTTGCAAAGCGCCTTAACGTTGAAGCAACTTTATTTTCCATTCTTTCAATTTTATGTATTTGTATTTTATTTTTAAACATTTGAAGCGTTTTAATATTGTTTCGCATTTTACTTACTTACGTGCATTTCGAGTCTTTTTCATGCAAGTGGGCATAGACAGCTTATTTTTCTCATAAGCATATGTTTTTTCATCCTGGTATTCTGGGAACGGTGTTTTCTCATAAGCATATGTTTTTTCCTCCTGATATGCGGGCGGTGATGTTGGTGTTTGCAAAAGAGGTTGCTCCTTTCCTCTTTCAGAATAGAATACTTCCAACGCAGAAATAAACCTGCGTCGTACATACAACAATTGTATACCCGTAAAAACCCAAAAAGCAAACAACATCCAATACACTGTCAGCATTACCCCATTGACGCCTAAACTGGCTTGATTGATCAAATAATTTTGGGTGCCCGAAGGCGGGGCTACAGTGTTGGCACAATATCCGGGAGCAATTGCAAAATTAACCAAACACCAACGATCATCATTAAAAGCGTTGGGCGCATTAGCTGCTGTCTGAAGATTAACTCGGCTCCAATCCAAACTCCAAATAATAAAACAAATCAAGAAAAAAATCCAAATTAACATGGAAAGAAAAAAATGCAAATTTACAACCAGCTTATTATCTGGATAAGCAATTGTTGTCAGTAGTAAAATGCAAATAATCCAGGGCGTAATATAGAGACCGATAAAAAGCATATGATCTTTTCCGCCACTTTCTGTCAGCAAATTTCCTGGCGCATTATGAGGCTGTTCGTAAGTATGCTTTAGCCGCACATTTGCTGTTGAAATGAATCCCATCCAAACCACAGTAATTACAACGAGAAAAATTGTTCCCCAGAAAATTCTGCTTCGAACATTTTCTACCGCCTCTCGAGCTGTGCTCATAATAATGATTATTGGGGAGGGGGTGGATCTCTTTTTTCTATAGAATAGATTTCAAAAAATGAGAATAATCAAAGTTTTTTATCTTTCAAATTTCTAAAAAAAATGAAGGGGTTTGGTGATGTCAAGACAAACTTTAAAATTAAAATGCCACGCACAGCTGATGTAACCTATGAAGCCAGTTGGGTGAAATCAGCAACAAAGCTGAGATCAATTGGCATTAAAGAGCTGGTAGCTTATGAAATAGCTTATCCTAATTGGGCGAACCTGTCTTTGGGGCAGAAGGTGGAAGAGCTTGCAGGCAACAATGGTGAACGTATTGCGCGTTTTAGAAGAATGTGTATGGAATCCAGTGTGGGAAGAGAAAGTACGGGGATGCATTTTTTTGCCATCTCTTATCCTGCTTACGTTAAGATATTGATGGAAAAAGACAAACACAAAGCAATGAAGCTGCTGGATCAGGAAATGGAATATGGTGGTGGAAAAGTGTGCCCAGTCGCATTTAAGCAAATGACTGCTGGAAGCTTTGAAAAATATTTGGACGAACAAAAAAGAGATGAACAAGCTTGGATTGGTGGCTGTTCTATTATGCTGACAGTGCTTGATGCTGGTAAAGAGCGTATTTGTTACATGAGAAGAAAAGAAGCGTTGTTTACAGAAAAACAAGAAGAAGCTTTGGCAAAAATAGTAGCTGATGATGACTCTGAAGCGGCTCAAAATGCTATGGATTTTTTAAAGAGTCCAGATGTGCAAAACTTTTTAGCCAACCCGGAATCTGATCCAGCAATGCTGGCAAACATTATGGGAACTATATCGCTTGAAGATCCTCTCATGGCAGAAAATGTTAGAAAACATTTAGCTATTACTTGTGCTAAATGTAACATCCAACGCACCGGGCTTTTAGCTTGTGGTATTTGCAAAGCTGTTAGATACTGCGGAACCGAATGTCAAAAAGCACATTGGAAAGTTCATCGACAAACTTGTAGTGCAAAAAAATAAAATTTAAAGTAAGAGTGGTGGTTTTGAAAATTATTATGGCTGATAAACTTACTGTGCGTCAATTACGTGATATGCTTTTACAAGCTGAGCTAGTACCGGCTTTAAAAGAAAAGGTGAAAAAGTCGGAAGAAAAACTTTTAGAAGCAAAAAAGCAAACTGCACTTGATGAACGTTTACGAAGAGCTCATGAAACTGAAATGAGAAAGAAGAATGATCAAGTGAAAGAAATGGAAAAGAAGGTCTTTATTGCTGGAACCGAAAAGGCCACCGCTTTTTTTAAGCAAGACGAAGAAATTAAAACGCTTAAAAAGCGTAACAGCGATCAAGAATGGCGGTCAAAAGCTCAAATCGAAGAAATTAAAACGCTTAAAAAGCGTAACAGCGATCAAGAACAATGGTTAAAATCTCAAAACGAAGAAATTAAAACGCTTAACAAGCGTAACAGAGATCAAAAAACGGAAATTGATAATTTACAAAAGCGGGCGAAAGCTCAAAGCGAAGAAACCAAAAAGCGGGATAGAGACCAAGAAACAATGATTGATAGCTTACAAAAGCGTTTAAAGGCACAAAGCGAAAAAGATGAAGAAGAAGCCAAGAAAGATCATGCAGCTCGATCTCTTGTAATAAGTAGATCTAATACTCGTATGATGAATATATTATTTGAACATGTAATTGGTACAAAAACTATGACACCAGAAGCAGAGAATGCGTTTAAAAGCAGTTTGACAAGAAATTATAATTTATAAAACTTTCTTTTTTTTCTAAAATAATAAATAAAAAAATCTTTTATTTTATTAACAAAACTTTTCGCCTTTGGTCTTTCAAAACTGTTCTTTCCACCCCTTTATAATCTATAAAAGTTGAAGCATCCAAGAGCCATGATGGTATACCGTCTCTTTCAATTTGCCAAGATCCATCTTCCAAGCACAAAGCACCAAATTCAATCCATGGATTTTTGTCTAAATACTTTAACCAATTGGTCACTACTATCCCTCCTTGTAGATACGCAGCAAACGCTGAAATGACTGGATGACTAGGAATTTCTTCAGGTGCGACCCACATTTTTATTTTAATTTTCTCTTTATTTTAAAATCCCGTATTGTCTAAATTCTCTATTCATAATTGTATGTAGTACTGATACAACCAAATATACCCAGCAAAAAATCCAGTGGGTAGTCATTTCTGCATTTCGGCCTAATTGTGATGATTCTAGCGCGGGAAACGGTATTCCGTTGGTACAAAAGCCTCCTACTGCATCAAAATAAACTCCACACCACCTATAGTCGTTGCAAGCTGTGTGGACACCACTACTAGTATTATTGCAAAAAAATACCCAGCCAATAGATAGGAAAATAAGTGATAAAATGCTGGCTAGAATTGTTAGATAAGAAAGGGTGGCATGGATACGGCTCCACACTCTAACGTTTGAATAAGTAATAGCTAGTGCAAACATCATGGGGAGAGAAACGTTCCATGTTAGCATCCAAACTCCCCACCAATCTACCCAATTATATCTTCCGCTGTTAAACATGTTTAGAGATGTGTATTCGTGTACGTATATGGTATTCACAAGAACAAATCCAGCCCAATAAAAACAAAGTGCGGCCGAAACAAATGCAAAAGTTGTGGCTCCAGCATAATCACCAACTGTAGCTGACATCCATTCATCGCTATTTTCTTCAACTATTCCATCTGGAGAGGGGGCGTTTCCGATTCGGGCCCACTTATTATTTCCTTTCCCCCCCATTGTTTTTTTTTTATTCAAAAGAAAAAGGAAGGTTTTTCATAATTATAACTTTAGAGTTACAATACTAAGAAATCTAATTTTATATAAAGAAAACAAAAAAAAAGATGGAATTGGATGAGGAAACTTACATTCCGGAACCCCCGCCCGAAATAGCGGGGGGTGGTGCTGTGCAATCTACAACAGGGTTTTTCATCTCTTTGATTTATGTAGTTACTTCGTTATTTTCTGTGGTGGCTGCTATTGGGTCGTTGCTGGCAACGCTATTGACGGCTTTGCCGCTCATCTTGGGATTTGTAGCCATTACTGCCGTCATGTTGCCCTATGTCAAATATCATGATCAAGTGTTTGAAGAGGCTGATCTCTTTATGCGATCACAAGTTTATCCAGTGTGGAGAGATACTGTTCGTCCGATAGCTGATGTGGTTCGGGACGTTTATAATCCCATTGTTTGTTGGTGGAATGCTGCAAATTGGTGGGGTTATGGTATGACCCGCCAAGTGATTTGGCCCACCATTATGGATTGTGGAGTGACTGCGATTGCCTCTGAAGTTGGTAGTTTACTTTTAGCTGTTGTTGAAGAAGTTGTTATCCCGCTAATTACCGGTCAATTTTTAACTCAATATTCGACCTGGACCAATACAAAAATACATGGAGTTGCTCTAGCCAATGCTTGGATTAATCTATACTCTTGTGCCTGTATGGATTTGGCAGAAATTATCGGTGTTTTTCCTATCATCAATCCGTTGATTATCATTCCACCAGCTTGGAGTGTACTGGTTCCATTTTCGCAAGATTGGGCCGACCCAAATCTTTGGAACGCATTGGAAAACTTTTACAATGCTTTCTTAGCGTTATTGCAACAAGCGTTTAGGCTTGTTCAGCAGATTTTGCTTTTGATTACCGGACAAACACAAGCGTCGGATCCTTTTATTCGTCCCGATTTCAGAGATGTTGCTAATTTCTTATGTGAAGGATTACGATTTTTTAGCCGAGCAGAAGAAGCTGGTTGGCAGCGCTTCTGGGATACGTTTATCCCGTTTGATTTTGTCTTTATGGATTACTTTTCCATTATAGATACTTTGGGTTGTATTTACATTAAGACTATTGATTTGGTGCTTCGTTTGTTGATCAACATTGATCAAGCAGTACTGTACCCTACCAACCCCTTTTGGGGAACAGTAATCAAAAAAGATGTGACTGAAATTGTTAATCGATTTGCCGAGCCGACTCAATTCGAACCAGTTTTGATTCCCGAACCACCAAACGCGGTACGCTTTTCTATTGTAACCTATAGATACGATCAGGCAGCGGAATTTACTCCATTGGGTGATCCCAATCCTATTTACAATCGTAAAAGAGTTACCGAAGCTGTATGCATTTTTATTACTCGAACTCTTTGTGATCCTAGTGATCAAACGACTAGTTGTTTTTCGCAAGGCGCACAACAGCTTTTAATGGGGCTCGATTTTTGCTGCTTGACAACAACTGTACTCAATGCGTTGGCGGATGTTGTTCCGGGTCTTTTTGAGTTTACCCTCTTTTTGGCGCGGGGATCAGATGATTTTTTCCTCTATATTGATGGACAGCCTTTTACAACTCATGTCAAAGACAAATTAGTGATAGTAGTTAGATGTATTCTTTCTGTTTTTACGTTAATTCCCGTGGTGGGAACATGCATTCGTGATTTGATTACTGGTATTATCGAATATTTATTGTGTTTGGTTGATTTTTTCATTCGGGTGATTATTGGTTTGGCAACACTTCCTTATTACATTATTGTGCTTCCTGGCATTCCAAATTTTTTGCAAAACGCAAACGAAGCATTGGAATTTTTTGTGGCAGCTAATAACAAACTGATTGCCGAAACTCCTAGCTCGGTAAAGAATTGTATTACTGTGATTTTGAATGAAGGGTTTCCTGTCCCACCCATTCCCTGTCCCACTTGTGAGCCTGGTGGCTTTATTCCGCCTCCGGCAGCTAAAAAGCGTAGAATGTTTGAAAATGATGGAAAGATTAATTCACCAGTCAATCTCTTACAGGAGATTTGGGGAGAATTATCTCCAGACAGTCCCGTATATCGCATTACACCGCTCTTGCGTTATCGTAACCATACGACCAATCCCATTAAGCTGGCAAATATGATTATGATGAATGCGGATGCTTGGTCAGGAAAGGACGATCGTCCCTTTTTATCGCTCAAAGACATTAATAATATGGTGGACGATGGAAAGGCTTCGCTCATGAAACGTTGGGGCAAAGTCAAGAAATGCAACTCAAAAACCGCTAAAGCAGCTCGAATGCGTCGTGATGATCCCAAGCTTTACCAGTACCATTTGAAACGCGGAGACTTTGAATGTGCCAATATGAATGGAGAAATGCTTCCTATGATGCCGCCTTACGGAAAACCAGTAAATTATGGACTCTCTTCTTGTGGTGCTGGTCGTGTTCATGTGGGTGGAGTAGGCGGTCAGCAAAATCCTATGGATACCATTCTTTTAACCGACGAAGAGTTGATTCTTAAAGAGCAGCAAGAACGTCTTACGCTAGCTCCACTAGAAAATACTACTTCTGGATGCGATCCTATTCCGCCTTGTTTTGATTTGGCTTGTGTTTTTCGAACACTCATTGATTTATTTGTGATTTTAGTTTCCATTATTGCTCGTTTCTTCAATGGATTGATTCAAGGCGGTGCTGATTTGCAAGGAACTATGCAGGATTTCCCTTACTTTACCGGAGAATTGTGTGATTTGGGCAAAGAATGTTTTGAATCTGATGTTACCAACTTGATTTTAGCCATTTTTCGTCCCATTAAATGTCTCTGCCAGGCATTAAATCTCATCATTCCCGTTACGCCCGTGCCCGGCTCTATGAACTTTACCATGGGTCGTCCCGATATTTGCTGCGCTGTCCAGCGTATTTCTGAATGGTTGGCTTGTATTGTTCAGGTGTTTTTCAATACTATCGAGTCTTTGGCGTTAGGAAGCAGTACCAATTTTGCCTATTTTAGAGAAAGTGGGTTTCGTAATGATGTCAACATTATTTTTGACATTACGCTTGAAGTTATTGAGTGTTTATGTGTCTTTTTGGAATCCATTTTCCCCCTCAATTTTATCCCGGGATTTGCGGCAGCTGTTGATTTTGATGTTTGTTGTATTCCACAAGCTCTTTTAACTACCATCGTTGAGATTTTGCGTGGTATTTTGCAAGTTATCATTACGTTAGCCACCATTACCATTGATGATGATTCGGTTTGTTATTGGCGTTTAGATCGTACTGCTAACCGACAATGCAGTGGAAAGATTGATAATATTGGTATTGTTATGCAGTTGGATGTCATTATTGATTCTTTTTTGCCCATGCATGGAGAAGATGGTGGTGCTTGTTTTAAAAATTGTGCCAATGATAACGGATCTGGTGGAATTGTTCCTTGCATCTGCCAGCTTTTCAACACTCTTATTCCTTTCAGACGCTTTCCGGGTATGCCAGTAAATTGTGATGACGATCCAAATTCCCGCAATTGCCAGGAAATTGATTTTTGTTGTCCCTTTTCCAAACTCGGATTTTTAATTTCAGATTCGCTCAAATTTATTAATCGTGGAATTGTGGCCTTATGGCAGCCATGGAGTGGTGGACTGCCCGAGTTCTTTTTAAGCTATATCTTTTGCTCTGAAGGACAACCACCTCGTTGCCCGTTTGATGCGGCAAATCAAGCACCTGGTTCTGCTTATCAAAATACTCGGCCTACTCTTTGCGAACAAGTTGCTAACGATCAAATTCCTCAGTGTCCGGGAACTTATCCAGTTATGGATGCAATGGGAAATATTCATATGAGATGCGGAGAATTTTTGTGTGGGAGAATGCATATCATCATCAAAGATTTAACTGATCCTTTTGAAGGACTTTTAGCCAGATGCGTTTGTCAGTTTTTTGGTCTTTTGGACCGTTTAATTGCTCTGCTTTTTAGACTGGTACAAGTTATTTTACCGTTTGCTGGTTGGTCGTGTTGTTTCTGTGGTGGGTTGACACCAAATGGTGATTGTCGGGTTAATGGTGGATATGAATGTAACGACGCAGATGGTTCTTGTACTTGGATACCCGCAGGGCCATGCGTTCCTGGATTTGATCAAGGCAGTAGTGGTGTTTTAAATGCTGTTGCGTATGTCGGTCAGGCTTCTTTAACGGCTATTATCAATTTTATTCGGCAATTTCCATTGGCTTGTTATTGGAAACCATTTGATCCCATTACCCAAATTAGTGAAACTTGGATCTTTTCGTTTTTGGGTAAGCATTTACAAGCTTAGAGGCTTTTTCTTACATTTTTTTTCTAAATAGGTCCAACCGCTAATGCGCTTTGTATTGCTATTGGAAACACGCAGTGCTTTGCCCAAAGTATGTTTTTGCTTCCGCAGAACTGTACGTTTGTGGGACAGCGCTTCTTGGGTTCTACGTTGCGTTGGGTGACAGAAATTATTTTTCGAGTGATTGGATTTATTGAAGCTTTTGTCCGCTCTTTTATTGAAGAGGAAAATACGTGTGTCGGACCAAATTGCGAAGCAGCTGAAGGTTCTAAAGAGCAGGCTTACAAGGGTATTCGGCAAAGTGATTTAGGAAAGATGATGGTGATTCTTTTATCCATACCGATAGATTTGTTGATTGGTGATTCAGAAGTGGCCTGTACGACCATTTGTCCTTCCTTTTTTGCAGTGCCAGCTCCTACAGCGTGTGGATGCTGGGATAGAGCGGTAAAATATGGAAACAATTTAATGGGTGGTGCCTATGAATGGACTACCATTGCATCAGAATGCGACGGAACAAATAGCGATGGAATTATTGAGCATGTCGGAACTCAGTTTACCAACACAACAGGCTGCTGTAAAGTGAAGGCAAACGTTATGATGCTTGCACAGCCACCCCAAGGCCCGCTTCCGGCATGCCAAAGTCCAGATGATGCCGATTTGCCAGAAGATGCCGTCTATAATACCACTACGCCTTCGCTCGGGTTTCCGGTTCCGGGATCTTGTGCTGCATTGGGCGCGTGCCGACCAGACGCGTTGCCTTCATGCGCTAACGATCCGTTTACGCCCGTCTTTTTATCTACTGGATATACTGGGGCTATTGATGGATTGGTGATGGGATTGCTTCGGTATCTCAGATGCATTCTCAGCAACATTATTGGTTGTGATTCCATGGGAAATATGTGTACGCCTTTAGGACTCATTTTTTATCCTGCGATGCTCATTTTTTCGCTTTCTTGGCAGATTTTGGGAGGTTTTATTCGCTTTCAAGTAGCCATGATTCTCTTCTTCTTTTCGCTCTTTTCTCCTCCTGAAGGAGATGGATGTGATTGTTGGGAGCATGTCGAGTCTACCTGGCAGAATGCTGCTGGCGCGGGTGGTAAAGAAGTCAGTCTTACCAGGTTTTATAAACGGGTAGCAGGATTGTGTTACCCGTGTATAGCATTGGAAAATAAGTGTGGTGTTCCATTTGCTATACCGGGAAATCCAAGTTGTTTGTTTGAGAAATTTTGTGCTGATTATTGTCCGGTCAATCAATGGCTTTTGGAGCCTACTATTGATCCAGCGACGGCATTATCGCGCTGTCTTACCGATTATGTAAATGCTAGTAAAATTATGAATACTCTGACGGCTATGGAAGCTTGTACGGGTATTGTTCAGCCCCGTACTTATACCAACTTTGCTGAACCAACGCAACAGTGTTCTGAAGATGTTAGACAAGGAATGGATTTTTGTTTCCCTGGAAGCTCTACGAGTCCTGATCCGGCTCCTGGAGCTGCCCCGGCTTGTGGATTGTCTGGAAGTTTTTGGGGCGACGCTTCGGCACGTCAGAACATGTTCCAGCATGATGCTTGTCAGGCCCCTTCTTGTCAGCACGGATCTACTGGTTATCCGGCCTGTGGTCTTTCAAATGCAATAGGAATGTGGGACTGTAGTAACAACATGTTTGAGGATACTTACCCGTTTAGACCATTGGTTACTTGTGGTGCTTTGCAGATTATCCAAAACTTTTTGGAAGTGTTTGACGCTTTTTTGGCCATTTTTACCGAACCGTTGATTGTGCCGGCGTTTAACGGTGGTGGATCAAAGCGGTCTGTTTCAGCTCCGCTCAAAAACATATTTAGAAAAGATCAACGCCCTTACGGACCGCCCGTCCGCGAGTCGCGTCAAGCATTTAACAGTCGCGTTTACAGAAAGTTGTCACAGAATCAACAGAATTCACGTTATGCGGGACTCATTTACGGACTTACAACAGACTATCCCAATTTGATGGAAGTATTTAGTGATGCTCTTTACAATTACGATACCAGTGATTGTTGGGATGATCCCGTTGCTTGTGCTTGTCGTAATCTGGATATGCCCGATCATTGTACCTGGCATCTTAACGGTACTGTTACTCACGGTCGTAAGCGTGATGGTCCTATGACTACTTCTGATTTGACCATGATGCTGAAGGAAGAAAAGTTTTGTGGTACCACAGTTTGTGATCATATTATCGGTGATTGTGCTGGTAAAGATTGGGCTACCAACATTACTGCTGATGAAAAGAATCAGTACATCAATTGTTTGGATAAATTGATTCAAGGAGATCGATTGCATCAAATTAATGAAATCTTCCCCAAAGATTTTGTCTACAATCCTCATAGTATTTCCGAACTGTCACACAATATGTATGATGGCGTTAAAGGCTACTTGGCGCGGAAAGTTCAGGATTCTCGATCGAATAGAGTGCGTAATACCCGCCCCAGACGTGATCCCAGAGCTTCCAAGCTGGAAGATGATGATGATACTGAAGATTTGGAACCACTTCATCGCAAGTTTCCCAATTTTGCCGATGAATTGTTTAAAAGACGTCAATCTGCTCAAAAACTATTGGAAACCAATTACAACATTCGCCCACACAATTTAATGTATGGAGCAATTGTTCAAGCTGATCAAGTGCATTACAAGTACAACAGAGGTTACTATGGACATATGGTGCGTTTGGCTACTAGAAATATCATGGAAGGCAGACACTTTATGCCAACCACGTCAATGGCGGTAGCCCAGATGCGGTACGCTGTAAATGATTTGACGCACATTGTAAAGCACCAACCCTATACCCACATGTATACCCAAACTATGGAAGCCGTTCGGGTTGGTTCCAAGTACGTGGGTGATGTAATGGAAGAAGGTGTTTTAAATCACGCTCGCAGCCAGTTTACGCGATATACCAGCTGGAGAAAGTCTAGATTCCATGCCAAGGAACAACGCTTTAACGATCAGTGGGTTGACAAGTTCCAACAAGGTCCGCTCTTTAAGCTTATGAATTATACTTGGCAGCCTTCTCCCCCTGAGCAAGAAACTCGTTACTTTGCAGCGTTTAGAGATCATATGACTCGCACATTTGAGTTTCAACGAACCCATTGGCAAAATAGGTCGGTCAACTTTTTTAATGTTGACTTACACTTTTGGAGCGCTTCTGATATTTTGCTTAAACGCTGGCAAAAGCCAGTTTGGACTACCAAGAAGCTGGCAGCGTGGGAAAGCGCAACAAAGATATACTACCAGATATACAATCGCGTCTGGCCAGGACATTTGACACGAGATATTCAAGAGCGTTTTCTTTTCTTGAGTAATTGTATCATTTTGGATCGCACCATTGAGTTGACGACCAAAGTGGTAGATTATTGTCTCAACCAAGCTATGCCCAACATGAAGCGCTTTGATACGGAAGATAACGGTCTCTTTAGATATGTGAGAACTACATCCATCTATAGAAACAATACGTATTATGGCTGGCAAAACCGACCCCGTTTTGAAGAGCGGCGTTATGTACCAAATGATCCCAAGTCTTGGATTCGCCCGCGTTTAATTTTGCCCAACAAAACGCGCGATCCAGCATTAGATATTGATTACAGAGTATATCGCAGAAGTATGGACCCCAATGTTCATCATCATTCACCCAGATCCAATTTGACTGATCCGTATGCGCATGGACCAGCCAATTTCAATTTTTTCAGTTGGTTAACGCGTATTGTGGAAGATCTTTTTGATTTTGCGATTGGTGCGGAAACAGATGCATGGTTTAATGCAATTCAAGAGTTTTTAGTGAACCCAGCTACAGAAATTTCAGATTATCCAAATGTAGGACTCTTTTATTGGGTGCGCTTTTCTTTTGTCTGCAACTTTCCGGAGAATCTCAATTGTTCTATCGGAGAGGGAGTGGAAACTGCTCTCTTGTGGACTGTTGTGGTGTTGGTGGGTTCAATCATTATTGGTGCCTATGTGTTTCCCATCATCACGGTTCCGTTTCAAATCTTTGGATATGGATTGGCAGCTCTTTTGATTTTTATGGCTATTGCGTTTCATGCACCCGCATCTTGTTTGTTCATTTTCCCATCTTGGCCCATTCCCGTTGGAATAGCTATACCCGAATGTGCGGTAGATGCCATTATTGAATTTGGAAACAAATGGATTACAGACTGCTATTCTCCGCTTTTATGGCCTCCTTATATGATTGCTGGTGATTTGTGCCCGCCAAATGAGCGGATAGACTTTTTGAATTGCAGAGATGTTGGTGTCAGTGATGGTATTCAGCATGTATTGTTTTTGGGAGTCCAGTGGTTTGGAACCGGCTTCTGTGATCTTGTGCTTCAGCTGGCGGGAGCTCTTTTGCGGCCAATCATTCCGGGCGCTGAACGTTACTTTGTTTTGACGCTAGAAGACTTTAGAAACTCTTCACCAACACAAATAGATAGACAGTGGTTTTGTTTCTATGCTACGATACCGGCAATGATTACGCCAGTACTCTTTTTGTTTTTGTTTGGATTAGTGGGTATTGTTTTGGTGGTTCCGCTAGTGTTGCTGTTCAACAGTCTTATTGAAGCGTTTACCGCTAGTCCGGTGGGTGGTGTTATTCCTGGTGTAGATGATTCTGCCTGGGTTGGACCCGAACCAGAATCCACACCCAAACCCAGAAAAAGAAAGAAGAAGAAAAGCGGAGAACCAAATTCGTTAATGGGAAAGTTGATGAATTTCAAAAACGTTTTTGGACCACCCAAACGTAAGGAAAAAACTGAATAAATAAATTAAAAAAAAAATAATTTGAGAAAGAGAGGTGTGTGTGTATAAAAATGAAGCGTTCTATAGAAAATGAGTGTAGTAGTACGGTTTCATTTAAACGTACAACAGTCTATACAAATCCTCAGATTTTCCGCGATATTTTAAGTATTGTTACCAAATACTTGGGGAAAGTATATGATCTTCAGACTTGGGGTAGATTGCGACAAACATGTTGTTTGTTTCGTGATAAAGTACCCAATTTTCCTCCGTTGGAAATATTAAAACAAGCTTTTCTTACAAACCCGGAAATGTTAAAACAAACTTTTTTTATAAACACTAAACGAAGCGCACTTTATAACGATGTTGAAGTGGTAGCTAGGGTGATGTTTGTCCCTTGTGCGCGGCGGATCCTTTTAGGATGGTTCAACAAACAGGAAGACAAGCTTAAAAATTGGAAAGAGAGCTCAACGACTGTTTTAAACAGCAAGAATGTACCAATAACATATTATTCTATACCAGAGGAACCTTTTCCGTTAGAATTTTATATGGACAAATTAAAGCGCTTTGCAGCGGAGCCTAAGATGCCAATTTATCCAGGTCAATGCTATGATTTGTTTGATGAACATATGTATGTTGCCTACCCTTATGGCTTTATTACCGGGTCAATGTATGAGCATGATCATTGGAACATTTTTTTAGAAAGTTGGAAGGATTTTTTAAGTTTCGTATCAGATGAAATCAGATTAGTTTACACAAGTGAAAAACATGATATAAAAACTAATTTATATTAAGATTTCCATTTAAAGTCCTAAATAAAAATATATAGTATGCACCCATGTCTAATTCGTTAGATGATATATCAGCATTGAAAGATGATTTTCGGATGCAATCGCCAGAGACCTCCGCACCGACGAGCTCTGTGGATGTGTTTGTTAGGATTATGGCTGTAATTGTTATTATTGCATTTTTTGTTTTGCTGTTTGTAATTGTGCCGCGTGCGGGGTTTGCTCTCAATACTGGCTATTTACCACCCGGTGCAAATTGCACTACTTGTCCGCCAGGACCCATCGGACCCAGCGGGCCACAAGGAAATGTGGGGCCCATTGGACCACAGGGTGTTCAGGGAATTCCGGGTAACACAGGACCACAGGGACAGGTGGGTATGCCGGGGCCTACAGGACCCATGGGAATGTGTTTGAACAACAATCCGGCGTGTTTGCAGGGAGCTACTGGTCCTACAGGAATGCAAGGAATCCCCGGTCCCACTGGTCCTGCTGGTATACCGGGTGCTACCGGTAGTATTGGTCCGCAGGGAATTCAAGGCTTTGTAGGTCCTACAGGATCTGTCGGGCCTATAGGAGTTACCGGACCTACAGGACCTCAGGGTATTCCGGGAATTTGTGATATTTGTATGCTTCCAATTGCTGAAATTCAAACATTAAACGTGACCACACAGCTCATTTTGTCTGGTGGCGCTACCTGTCCGGGTGGTTCTTTGGATGCTTCTTGTTTTGGGTTGAGTGGTGCTTGTCCGGATTTTTCAGAGTGTTATTTGCAACAACGCGGTTTGCAAATTTTTAGCGATAATGTGACTTTTGTTCCTCAATTGCGAGTGGGTGGTATTATGGGAGATGTAGGAACGGGTGTGGTGGTGTTTGGATCTGGATCGTATCCTATTGCTGGATTTACATCGTATGTTTCCAATCAACAGGTGCTGGAATCTGAAGGCATGGCGTCTTTCCGCTCCCTGTTAAATAATGTTTTGATCGAAGCATCTTCTGCTGCCGCGCAACTAACCATTAGAGCTCCTGAAGGTATGGTTACCATGCAAACAAAGCTAGGAATGGCAATTAGTGTGTCTGGTGGATCTTCGGGACAATATTCCGTCAATGTAGGAGCAGCAACTACAGTAATGGATCAAGCCACCGGAAATCATTTCATTACTGGTACCTTGGTGGAAATGACTGCTACTGATTTTAAATTACAGCGCGGCGTAGGCATGCCCTGGATTGAATCGTCTTCAACTGATACGTTAGTATGCTCACCAGTTGCTATTCCATTTGCAACTACAACAGGATTTTCTGTAACTCACTCGGAAGATGTTATTATTGCTGATACCAAGAAGCTGATGACTAATGCTGCTGATGGGTT